>WLWD01006136.1_pt1 | contig 147831 bp, 121 predicted proteins | sample 6712731 | NCBI WGS metagenome assembly WLWD01 (sample SAMN12718690, study PRJNA576275) | sponge metagenome | isolation source: marine sponge | host: Mycale hentscheli | place: New Zealand: South Island, Marlborough, Capsize Point | collected 2014-11-01
AAAGATACGGGTAAGTACCTTAATAATTTCATCACTTATTGTTTTAACTGCTACTTTGCTAGATACCAGAATTTATATGGCCAGCAATTAATAATGATTCACAGCTAGCACAAGATTTAGCTGTTACTCCTTCCTAATTTACTAGCCATTGTCTGGTCAAATAAGTCTAGTATTTTCCCAGCGTTTCATGTGCATAGAATTTAGTAGTAGGAAATTGAGTGTCAAGGAAGAATAGTCATTGAGACCAATGAAGAAATGGGTAGTGTGAAAAGCAATATTTGGGACCTTATGGGAAATGGCGTGTTCAAGCTGGCTACTACCAAAACTATGTATGAATTAATTACTGAAACTAAAGTGGTTTATACGGACAATACCATTCAATATTTTGTTCAATTTTAGGCAAGCCTGTCAAGCAGGTGGTAAATGAGTTTCGATTTAAAATTTTTTTTACACCATATCAGAAACAGCACTAAATTGTACTACCTACACTCATATTAAATTCCATGGCTGAGAGAAGCCAATTGAAATTGAAGTGTTGGGTGGCAGAGACGACAGCGATGATGAAATTGAGTGGAAGTTCTCGTTGTCTCCTTTGTAACCTATCACCTACCAGGTCAGAGTCTGAAGTACTACAAGTAACGTAACATTGGAACAAGCAATTAGGTTTACGTGAAGAAGATTGTATAGCAGTGAGGAATGGAGAACGGCTTTCTGATCAACATAGCAATGCTGCACAGTGTGTATTACGAGAACACATTCCAATTCAATAAAGACTACTTCAAGACATCTTGTTGCTGGAACAAAGTGGAGGATATAACTCAGGAAACAATGATTTAGTACAGTTAATTCACATTAATGGAAATCATTGGGTTTGTACATCAAACAAAATTTTCTCCAAATATGCTGATGCTTAGACAGTGTTTTCAGTGGTGGCAATTCAGGATCATTAATTAAAAAAGTAGCTGGCTGTGATACTGCATTGCAGTGCCCCATCATTCTCTTGGTGAGGCATACTGAAGTCCAAAGACAAATGAGTACTTCAGACTGAGGCCTCTTAGCTGGCATTTACCCATACTCTTTGCATTGGCTTAGACCCCCACAAGACGCGCTATAATCAATCTTTAATGAGAACACATTATGAGAAATGTATTGATGAAAAGAAATTTTCAATATTTCCAAAATGTCATCATCGACAAAGAGAAAAAGAAACAAGCTTGAAAGAAGAACAAATATTATTTTATACTCGTCGGCTACCGTGGGACTAAAATGATAATTTGAGAGGAGCGAGGATTCATTGCACCAATTGTAAAGAATGGCACCAAGAGAAATGCTGCAATATCGATTTGAAAAATTACTCAATTGAGAAGTAAAGCTGTCATAAATGCTAGCATCAACTTATATGATCTGTAGCTACATGTCATCCAATTGTGAATTATGCATATATGCAGACATAAGGTACCTTCAACATTGCCGGACACCGAATTTGACCATCTTTGTAAGTAGGAAACCCCCAAGTGGCCTGCAGATAATCCAGAGCTCCTACAAGCCTGGCTGTCTGGAGTCAATCGACCATCCTTTACCAGTTTAATCACTTCCTGCAGAGGAAACATACAAATTGTAAATGTCATGGTATAAAAAAATGGCTGGTTTGTTCAACCCTTTACCAGATTAGTATATACCCATATAGTTGGTGAAAGTTGCATACATGTTTGTTTTTATGAAAAGCAAAAGTAGGAGTGGCTTACCTGAAATAGCCCCGCCTCTACAATCACCTCACAGCGAGCATCAATACGTTCAAACAGCTTCACCCGTGGCATAGATAGGAACAGACACTTGGCATCATACATCCAGTCTAATAGCAACCAGGGGGGACGGAAATAGCTACTAGTACGGTTCAGCACAAATGACGACCAAACCAGCATTGCAAAGTACATTTCAAATAAGTTCATAAGTTCATCCATATTTTCTAATTAAACCTGTAGATTTCCTCAGTGAGGAGCTAATTAAAATGAGAGTTTAGTATCTAGCCATGGAACAAATTTTTGACAAACTAAATGAGGACAATCTGAAGATTAAGAACTAGCTGACCTGACAAGATGGCACAAGATTTTATGAATGAGTTGAGCAGAATTCTGGTTGAAGCAGAGACAAGATTCACTCCTTCAGCTTCCCCTACACCTGTCCTAGAATCAATGGTAGTCACTTCCACAGTTCACTCGGAATAAGGTCCTCATAAATTCTATAATTTCTCACTTCTAGTTTCCTTGAAGTGCAAGTGTACTTCTAAACATTCTGAAGTTCACAATTTCTTTCTCAGCCTTCTTTTACTCATCAGATGTATTCTCTCTCTTTCACAGGCTTTTCAAACAATACAGAATTAAAAATATTTGGTCAACACCGGGAATCGAACCCAGGACCGCTTGCTAAAGTTTGTGTGTATTCTCCTATCAGCAGCGATGATGTGTTGTACATTGTACATGTATGTGTGTTTAACAACACACTCAAATAAGCAGTGTCTTTGTAGGCTACACATAATCCGCTACAATGCATTGTTTTCGGTGTTTGATGACGCAAACAAAGATCAAGCACTGTAAAGCCTTACCCATTGGTCATCAATTCCATTATTCCATCTCACGCACCCAATATGTGACCGTCTACAGGAAAACCGGGCACAACACGGCGTGCGTAATTATCGAGAAAAGATCGATCAATTTCTTAAAAATGTATTGTTTTAAGCCGACGGTAGGGAACGGTTAGGTCTATTATAGTGGGAACGACTTAAGCTACGACGATAAAACTTGGAGAGCTCAATATCTGGACGCCGACAACTCTGTAAGTGAAAAAAAATTTTTTTCGAAGGGTGCCGCGTTGTGCCCGGTTTTCCTGTAGACGGTCGGTCACATATGACAATTAACTCAGGCCCCTGACAGTATCTCATCCCACTCATCAATTTGTATAACTTTTCTTCATAAATCTATGAAGCGTGACATTTTTTAAGCATTTACACTTTTGAACTACATTTTACAGATTTCTACTTACAGCACTTTCATCACTTTCAAGTGGCTTCATTCCCACAATTATAATAATTTTTGTTCGATACACGAGACAATGAAACACGTCAACTAGCCCCTACTGCCTGGAAACTACACACGCTCAAGTCCCAACAATTAAACTGAGGCAACTCCTGGAGCGTGTGGTGTAGAAAACCATCCACACACCGTATTAACTTCGAGAGAGTGATGCCAACAGAAAAATATGGTGGGTTAGATTGTTAGAAGCTTGCTAGCTCTCACTATGTCTTACCTTCTGGTGGAAGGGACTTCTTGAAGGATGTGACGGACCTACAAGAAATTGTCACCATCACACACACACACACACACACACACTAGGCTGGCATGCACACATTTCCTTTTCACCTCTTATAACAGTAGATCTTACATTTTAATGTGTCTAACTTGCATAGTTAACAACCTGCTAACACTCGTTTCAGGGACACTCAGGACCACACCCTAAGCCACACCTATTCAGTGGACCACACCCATTTAATAAGTTCAAAGTTCAGTTTAAAAAAAATCATAGTTCAGTAAACAAGGTGAAAATCGTTCCTAGACTTCATCAATTAAAATTGAATAAGGGTGTGGCATTTGTGCAACTACTTTAGCATGGTAATGTGGACCCAGGGCTTCTTTTACAATAGCTGTGTACTTTGTCCTACCACAAGCAAATTTTCGAGCAATTTCAGAGTCTGGGAACATTTTGGCGAAAAGCTTGTTACATGATCACTAGACAAAATAAGCTAAATTGTGCTTAGCAGTAAACATTGCCCATCTTGTTTCAGCCTCAAGTACATTAATTGATACTTCAGGTCTAAAATATGATGCTACAGACCTTGTGCTGGCACTGCTAGCACTAGCTGCGAACTCTGTGTCGCTTGCTAGTTGTATGTGTTGTCACATCATTTCAACCTCCATGGGAAATTGAGAAGTCAGAAAGACATAGAATGCATCTTGCATATTCATCACCTGCATTATAAAATGACCAAGTGACTGTTGTGTTTAAGAATTTAGAGGACGCTACCTTTGTGGCTCTTTCTAATTCAACTAAATTCTTCAATCCACTTTGAATTAAAGTGGCACAATCTTTTTTTTCTTAAGGGGAGGACCCTGGCCAAGGGGAGGACCCTGGCCCTCAGCCATGATACAAACTCTACTCAACCACACAAAAAAATAGAGAGAAGGTGAAGAGCTAAAGAAGCCAAGCTATTATGTAACAGAAGCAAAGCTAGTGTATGCAGTGCACTTATGCTTTTTGAATCCAACCTATTATATAACAGAAATCAAGCCAGTGCAGGGAGCAAAGCTATCATATAACAGAAGCGTGCTGGGAGTAGGTCTGAGCCAATTATGCCAGGCATAATTTTGGGCATAATAAGTGTACCAAAGCATCAGAGCATAATGCCAGCATAATAATGTGGTTTTTGAGGATTTTTTTTTTGAAGTGCAAAGAATTAAATGGTCTGTCTAAGCTTGCATAGGTATATGAGAGAAGAGGCTCTGACACATGTGAAAGCACATAGTACATTTAGACTCTGTGGTAGGTATGTAGTGTCTACCAAGCAATATACTGATTTTTTTTCTCTCTCATAGTACATTTTCTTTGAACATCCAAGTTCACTATCATTATGACTCTAATTAATAATTTTCCATCGTTATTGGAGTATTTGATTGGGCATAATAGGAGCATAATAGATAAATTTCAGAAGCATAATAGGTTATAAATTTGACAAGCATTGGAGCAGAGCATAATAGGTGGAAAATGAAGCATAATTGGCCCAGGCCTAGCCGGGAGTTGTGGGTAGGATTCATAAACTTGCTCATTGCACTCCCGGTATTTCCGGGAAAAATTTACTGACAATTACACTTGCGTGACGGGACGGGACTGATAAGCTAATTACGGGACTGTCCTGGAGGTTTCGGGACGGTTGGCAACTATGAACTTGAAAGCTAGACAGGCTATTCATGTGTTCATAATATTGATGTACCATAAAAAGATTGCTAAAATAGAATTAATATAATAGGGAACACTATGCATTCACACGTAATAAATGTTATATTGACCCTTTTTTTGTTGTTGTTTTTAATTATAATTAACTTGTTGTCTGACAACTGATGTTATCTAAATATAGCCCACCTTCCTGATTGAATGCAGATGTCCAGAGCTCTTTTGAGTCTGATCCAGTCATTTCTACTGAGAGCAGCTGCATACACAGGATCTAGAGCCTTCAACCGAGACAAACTAAGAGAGAAAAATTAAAGCTTAAAATGACAGATACAGTAACTAGGGCTGTATTAGGCTACATACTTGGCAAACATTCATACTGCGTTAATATACAGTGCATCCAGCTTAGAGAACAAATAAATGGTATATTTTATTGTCTTAGTCTTTTCTTTACAGGTGGAGAAATATGGGAGCTACAGATATTATTTTTTGTATACTTATACATCAATGCTATATTGACACATGACATGTTTTATAATTGTGGTATCGTGGTTAATGTTGAGGTTGTGCAAGAGTCAAATTGTGAGTATAAATGTGTTTAAGCTGGGAAATTAAAATTATAATAGTTGGAGTTGCTACACTTTGCAAGTTGGAAATATACTAGATGAATTTTCATTTGAACAAAATTCGGTGCATTAATTATATTTGTATAGGCCAATATTTCTATTTTATTAAATAAAAGTGTTTAAGCTGGGATTTCTACATTTTTTGAACTGGAGTATTCTTATTACACCAAATCATAGATAAATGGCTTTAAGTTTATGGTTGCTAAATACCAAAGCTATGTAAACAAAATTGAGCAAATTAGAACTGTTTTTTGATAAAAATATTCAGAAACGGGATGGCACCCTCAAAGTAGTGACGTATCGCGGCTGATTTTTCCGGTTCTCATACGTAAACGTGACGTCATGAATGTGCGCACGCTCGATGGAAATCTCCATAACAGCTGTTGTAGAAGAGACTACTTACTGTATTGAGTATGGGTTCTGAGCTAGTTACGTTTAGTGCCCGGGCAAGGGGTATTACATTTTATGATATACCCTTGCCCAACGTGAGAGAGGGGCGGAGATTCCGCTGTGAGCTGGAGCGGCATAACGCAAGAGATGCGAATAGCATTTGTTTGAAGTGCAGTCCGACCTGCACCTTAGGACACCTCCCAAGGGCGGTTTCAGCTCACCTAGCGCCCTTGTTGCAAGCCGGTTTTTTCGCTGATGGGTGAGTTTGATTGTGTTTTGTGTATTTTTCGATTGTGTTCAGCTCTTAGGATTGTTAGGTCAAAGTTTAATTTAATTTTAAAGATTAATTCAAGACATGACTACTGTATACAATAATAATTAATAATTTAAATAATTTTCAGTAGTTTTTTAGAAGCAAGAAGGCTTGTTCCGTAAAAAAATCATCCCTTGTTGTTGTAGGAAGGTGACATCTGCGCCATTTTCCAGGCTTCCTGGAAATAGAAATTTCCGGTACATTGTCTGCACTTTGGAGGTGTCGGTTAAAGGTGATGTGCAGCGATTACCCGAAATCAGGAATGCTCTTGGTAATATCTCTCTGGAACGACTAACAATAAAACAACAGTTACGTAATCCAACACTGCCAACATTAACACACTCACCAAGTGACTCTGACACCACAATTATATATAAAGAATCCCCTCAACCTGACAGTGATGACACCCATCTCCCATATGACAGTGACGAGACAGTGCTTCCTGAGGACAGTGACGAAACAGTACTACACCATGACAGTGACGAAACAGTGCTACCCTATGACACAGTGACTGACTACCATTTGGGATGCTTCCCTCTTCCAGACTCCTGCTCGTCATCCAGCCTCTCGTCTGTCAAGTCCTCCAAGGATGACAGGATCCCAAAGAAATCCGCATAGATCTCCTGGGCCCATTTGCGAATGCTCTGATCACTGAAGCCGGTTGCAAGACCTGCTAGTTTGCAAGCTTCCAGAATCCCCATTCCAGTAGAAATGCAGGCACCAAACATCTGAAGTGCCACAGCCTTTTGAGTAACAAAACTCGTGTTTCTTTCTGTGTGTGTTTGTAGTGTATGCATGCCTTCTGTAATTATGTGTGGACTATGTTTAATTATATGGTATAATGTCATTTGTTCATTGTAAGTTGTACACTTGGACTTCATCCTACTAGGTCGAGATGGTGGACACTCTGGTGGTGGAGCTGATGCATGCCTTCCCCTGATGGCCTTCACCTTCAGGATACTCTCAATCTTTTCTCCTGTCTTTGCTGTGCATGCCCTTTTACTGGTTGCATTTAGTGGAATATTGCTGATGTCAGCCAGCAACTCAAGCTCTCCTCTTTTCCTTTTGAAAGCATTTTCTTCCATAGATCTACTTCCAGAAGCCATACTGAACTGTTGCGTTAATTATTAATCAACATCAGCTATTAATGAAGTGGGGAATTACCCAATCGGGTCACGCGCGTTTGGGGAAATTCCCCAACGGGGAGTCGGGCATAACGCGCAAGTTTTATAACTGACGATTTGTGACGAATGACAGCGATTTGGTGACGTCAAAATAAAATGGCGCTAATGTATTGCAAGTCTATGTAAGGTGACTGATTCTATGACTTCTGTTGGGCCAATTCTTGTTGTACTCTGGAAACTGGTGTAGAATCTAGAAAGAAGAGATATGTCACAGGCATGGTAAAGTATTCTAGCTTAAATATATAAAAAAAATCAATTGTTTGTTCTTTAAGCTGGATGCACTGTAAGTGCATGATCCCAACAAAAGCTAAACTCAACACGGATGACCTAGTGGCGTGTAGAAAGCTGGAATGTTTGGATACTAAAGACAAAAAAAGTATTGCAAAGATTGCACCAGCAGCTGCCAAGTTAAGCAAATTTCATGCTACCATGTGTTTCTAAACTATTTTAGAAAGTTCAGTGTTTGGATAACTTTTCCTCTACAGTAAATAATAATAAGAGGCGTGAACAGCTGATGGGAGAATTGTGCAGGCCCAGAAAGACAAACTGGTCATTCAACATTGTAATTAACATAATCCACTTTTATATTATATAGTGCAATATTGCAAATCTGTCCAGATTACTTCAGCTTATGGACGATTAACATGGACTCTACATATCAGGTAATGGACGATTAACATGGACTCTACATATCAGGTAATGGACGATTAACATGGACTCTACATATCAGGTAATGGATGATTAACATGGACTCTAAATATTAGGTAATGGACGATTAAATAGAGTTGCAGATTCCTGTTGTTTCCACCTTCATAGGAAGCCCACTCTCTCTCTCTCTCATTTACCTGGTATCCCAGTCGTCTTTGTCTTCCTCTTGCACAATACGATCGATCATGGCGCGAGATTCCTGTGTGGAAGCTGGAGATCCCTGACAGCCCTGCAGCAATGTCTGCAAATACAACCCTGTACCACCCACGATCAGAGGGACACGCCCCCTTGACACAATATCCTGAAAAAATAAAGAAAGACATTAACTTGCCAACAACAATAATAATAATAATAATAATAATAACTATATGTACTAACTTTCACAAATTAAGAATGCAGTAACATAAGGTACTTTTCTCTACTGTTACTTTCTCTATCACTTCATTCATTTCTTTTTTCTTCACTTTTCTAATACACACACCACCACCATCGTCATTACTGACAACATTTTACCAACCTGCTCAACTTTATCCATGAAGTGAATATACACACGATTGTTGACGTTGTTGCTACTGAAGATGTTCACCAAACCCAGGTTCAGCTAATGTCATTGTCACTTTCTTTCTCACTTACTTTTCTCGACCCACATCTGTATTTGCCATTGTTGTTAGAACGCTATAGCAACCTGGCCATTACTGATGATGCTTTACCAACCTGGCCCAGCTAATGAATTATTCATAAATAACATACCATCACTGGCTCACAAGCATATTATTATCATATAGACAATGATAAATTCACAAGTTTATTGCTGCACTAGTTATTGTCTTGGTGATTGTAGCCCATCTCCTCTTCCATCTTAATTATGTATGAAAGTTGTGACCCCCCTCGAGATAGCACATGCTCAATCTCCCTCCCCCCCCTTACATTTATTCCTTAATGAACCCCTGCTTTGTAGTACTTATACAACTGAACAACACCTGAATAGCCTCCTCGGCAAGATCGACAAACGTCTTAGCAGAGAATATCAAGTCAGGGTCAGTATCGACCACATCAAGGAGGTGGTGCTTCACTGAGCGTGCTTCAGACTCGCTCACCTTGGCTGAACCGATGTTCATCTGCCGATATACCTGCAGGAGGACAAACAAGAGAGGACGAGAAACAGCCCCCTTTCACAACATGTCTCAATATATTTCCTTCACCGGCTAGCACAGACGTACCATTGAGAGGATCAATAAACAGTTCATCTATCTGATTACAACTGATAATGTTAGGATGCACGCTAAATGCTCCCGGAAATTATGCCCAAATTAGATAGTGTATAATTTGATTAAGTTAGTCAAGCTATAATTCATAAGAAGTCAGATGCTAGATAATACACTAATGGTTCCCCTAGGCCTTCTTAATCTACTTGTTTAATTTCAATTCACATGTATGCGTAATGTAACTCATACAAGATAAACAGAGAGACAGCTCGTCATGAGTGGGCCAAGAAATGAGTTGACTTTGCAGTTATGCAGCTGAACTGAATCACCCTACTTCTAGTAAGCTCATTTCCTTGACAACAATTGTATTGTAGTCGGCACCACCCATGCTGAAGTGGAACTGTATTTGCCTTTCAACAGCGGAGTTGAGTTCGAAGTTTTATTTAGTGGCACAGCAAGTGAAATTTTACTTGAAGAATTACGTTAAACCCCTTGGATAGCCACTGTTACATGCATCTAATATGCCACATGTGCAGCTACAAACGTATCCACACACACACCCTTGTCCATCCCTGGTAATACTAACTTGCAGACAGTATTGTGTTATAAAAGACTATGCTGAAGGTTATTTTACTTTTAGCACTCGTTAAAACCTAATAGGCTCACCTGGACTGAATCCGCTGACACAATTTCTCCATTTAATATCGAGGCTAGCCTCAGAGAGAGCTCGGTCTTGCCCACACTTGTGGCTCCAGCTATCACCAACACTACATACACCATATAACAGGAGATTTTGTAAGCTTAACTTTGTATTGCTGTGTAGCGGTACCAACCTTTGGGCTTTGAACCGCTGCAAGATCTTACAGAAGCCATAATTCGGGACAAAAAGGACCTCAGCATGTCACATTGTTATCATGACCTGTAGTCAATCGTATCTGGTAAGGAAACACCGTAATGTATAATGTGGGCACTGCGCGCGCTAAGTCAGTAGAGGGAATGTCTGCACAGGTTCCCTACTCTCCCTCCATCCCTGGACGGCATTGCTTAGTTTAGGTTGTTGGTTGTTGTTTGTATCAATCTGTTGTATATTGCTAATCTTTTAGTCAGTAGTAATCAAACCCTCAGAGGCCACTTTTGGTGACCGCGAATTATGCTCAATTTTTTTTATTTTTTTTGCATTTATGGTATGCTGTTCCAGCAGCAATGCTTCGCATTGCAGCAATTATGCCACCTAAAAATAATGTGCTATTATGCTCCTAATTACGCGTGGTAACTATGGTGATGACCACGAGCCACAAAGCTAATATGCAGCGTTTCACATGGTTACAAGCTTCCCTCATTGGCAGTTCCATCTAACCAAGAATCCATGCTTCTACTACTACTATTTCCCAGTTTCTTGTGAATGTATTAATGTATTAAGCCTGAGGAGTGGGTTGAGGATTTCCCAGATGACTGTTTGGTGGAACTAATTTCGCTCATAGTTTTTAAAAATTAGAAGTAACACCACACAAAATAAACATTAATTCTAAGAGAAATCGATCTGAAAGGACAGCAAGGGAGTAATTATTTCAAAACAGCAGAAAATAGAATAATGAAGACCAGGTAGCTGAATCCATAATATCTGAAGGAAAGGTTCATCAAATTAGAGTATGCATGTACAAGTATACCTGCATTATTCTGCAAGCATCATGCTCCTATGCAGAGTGCACTCATTATGCTGGCATAATTCATAAAACCTTACTTGTAGATATGCAGACTACCCTCCTATAACATTAACCCATCCCTTGTCCTACAGAGCTCTCTAAAATTTCTGGGGAGGGAGGCAAATGCCCCCTACCTTTCCTGTCTCATTCCAGTGTTGAAGTGCATACGTATACTATGACCAACATAAAAGAGAGGAAGAAAAAATATTATAATATAGCATTGTGCATTATTTCTAGCTACATAATGATAAATGATGACATAACTAAGATCAAAAATTACAAAAAAAAAATGCCTGTGGAAACAAAGTGAATTGTTTGAATTGTTGTATGCTCAGTGTATCAATGAATGAATGAGTAGTGAGTTTAAAGTCTTTGGTGATAAACAAGATAGTGATAAGTGAATGTTTTCTGTTCTGCAGGAGAAATGAAATGAAATTAAGATGTCCTGCGCACTTCTGCGCTTCACCTTGAAGAAACCTAAAAAAGACAAAGATAAACCTTTATTATGAAAAATATCTTCTTTTTTATCCATCAGAAATAAGATGACTATAAAGTCTAACAGGATTTGTTCTAACTGGCCATCCATTATAGAGAAACTCACTATAATTCTACATATACTGCATAGACTGACTGACTGACTGACTGCATAGTAAATGTATGCTTAATGCTAACCACAAACAGACAAACTGACTAAGTCTCACCTTGCAGAATTGTTGCATGGATAGCAATCAAAATGGTGAAGTTGAGAGAAGATTTTCTTGGAGAATGAAAGTGAAATTAAGTGGCCTTGGGGATATGAGATTTCATGTGGGCACTTCTGCTCTTCACCTTGGAGAATACCCTAAACGCAAGGGGGAAAGTGGTTTGTTATTATTATTACTATTCATTACACAAATATCCATGCAGTTCTACACAAAGTCTTATAAGATAAACCTATGCAAATTAAAAATTATTATTATTTTGCTTTACCACTCCTAAATAACAAGACTATAACAAGTGTTTAGTTAAAAGTGGGTTCTTCTTCATTACACTAACTTGTCATCACCAGAGAGATTCCGCTGAACTTTACAACATTAGACTTACAGGCTGTCTTAGTTAATCATGACAACTTGTATCTCACCTCCCACACTTGTTGCAAGGATAGTGATCCTCACGCTCTCCAGGACTAGAGCTGGCCATCTTCTTCTTCACAGCTGCCGTCTTCCCTTTACCAGGAGAGGGTTTTGGTGATGGGGTATGGTACCTCATGTTGATGCTCTTGGCAATTGAAGAAGTTGATGAAGACGGAGAATTGCAGGACTGGCCTCCGCCAGGAAGTTCCAGTAGGGTCTTGGCAAGTTCTATTTCCACCAGAGACTTGGCCATAGGCTGGTGGTTGCTAGTGCCCAACCTGGGCTGGGAGGAGCTTGACAGGCCGGAGTTATGGTGGTAGCGAGAGGTTGAGTTGATGTTGACGTGGTAGTGGTTGGATGATGGGGGCTGGCTGGAGGCCTTGGGGTAGAAGCTACACAAAAGAACACTTCAGATAATAAAGTCATCTTAAAGATAAACACTTTGCCAAACTCTAGCACTTGACATTTTTTTTAAGAGAATGTTGCTTTTAATGATAATACAAAAACTATAACGATTACCAAATCTATTTTCAATGGCCTATTCCTTCCACTATATGTTTTAAGTGGTTCTTCAAGCATGTTTAAAAAATACTTTAATAAAAACTCTGTGGTTTAGTAGAAGGATGTTGAAAAACAACAACAAAACCACTAACAATAACAAACAAGTGCTACAAAAGTCTCTCCTTCCTTCCATTCCTTCATTATTTATGTTTCTCAAAGTCCAGTAGTGTTTTCAAACCCTTTAATTGACACATTCAAAGGCTCACAGCACGTTACACCTCACATTTGTTTATTCCCTCCCACTTTACCTTCCTCCATGAATCCTTATGTGGCCATTGAGAGCAAATATAGAAGTGAACACCTGAAGACACACACAATCACACAGTCAATAGCCACGAAGAAGATAAAATAACTCTATGCAAAAACCATAATCAGCTGTAGTTGGCACAAAAGTAAATGCATGGATGCATTGGTCCACTCTAGAGCTAATGATATGAAATATAATTAGCCATGTCCAATGAAGGATTGGTTTTAGACACAATACATGCGTATAAAGAGGAAAATGCTTTTAGTTCACCTACCTAAAAGAAAGTGCACACTACTTATAAAGGTGACCGTAATGGTACTTGTTATATAAACAAAATCACGATACGTACATTTTTCAAAGCTCAGGCTATTTTATTGAGTACAGTTTAGTGTATGACAAATAGAATTTGTTTTAACGCTCACTATAATTAGAAATTTTTTATGAGTGAGACTCCAATAACAGTAAAATTTGTTACGCTCACTATAATTAGAAATCTCATCCGTGAGAATCTAATAGAATTTGTCTAACTCACTATAATTAGACATTTTATGAGTGAGAATCCATTTAGTCACCTTGTGTGCAATAACTTTCCCAGAGTTGTACACTGAAAGCTCACAAAACACACCCACTACTGCTGCACTATTAACTGACCTGGTTGCAGCCTGGGTACTTGCAAGGGTGGTGAAGCTGCTGGCTGGCAGGCACAGGGGAAGTGTGAGGGGCATACACAACAGGCAAGTTGGACTGAGAGGATATCCTGCCCTGCACACTTGAAGAGGAGGACTGAGATGAAGTAGCAACCTTGTACCCATTGGGACCACCACTGGGTCCAGATCCATTGGTCCCAAACGACGAAAAGCTGCCAAACTTTTCTCCATTTTTCTTGCCATTGCGTGACTTAAAAGTACGATTGGTGTCGTCAAGGCTCTGACCAAGCTCGCTGCTGTCTCCAGAACCAGAAGAGCTGGATGATGGAATTTGGGCATAAATTTCATCTTCGTCTGAAAATATCTGAAAGAAAAGGAAAAAAGAAACAATAAATACTAACAGCAAAGCACACAATATTTGTATGGTGCATACTTCTTCGCTAATGTGCCGGTTTCGCCCACGGTACTCGTCTGAACAATATTTCTTCCATGTGTAATAATACTCTATAATGTCAGGAAACTGCTTAGATTCCACCTAACAAAGAGACAGAACAAGAAAGAAAAAAAAAAAGGATAATACTGGCCCATTCAATACAATCACAACTTCACATGTTAACAATCAAATAACAAAACGGATAATAATAATAATAATAATAACACTCACAGCGCTCTTTATAAATTCAAACTCCTTCCTGTGTGACTTCCAAGTGCGTCTAAATTGCTGCCTTTCCCTGCCTGACCAGCGGTTGGCGCCACTATAGTTGTAGTCGGCCATTGGACTGTTAGCATCGTACATACTCTTACCTGACAGCAGCCACTTCACTGCCTCCTGCATAAAAAAAATGTAAATAACACAAAGTGATTATCAATACTAAAAACTGAGTAGTACATAGCTTGCTAAAATCTCCTGTTTGTATGCACTACAATGTGGTAATTTATAAGGATAACTCTAGATTCAATGTATTTTTTTAAAATTTCTTCAGGAAGTGGTTCATCTAGACGGCGATCTTCCCCCACAACTTCCCATAACAACAGCCACAACATAACTATACGTAAACCACATTCCATGCTAAACTAGGTCCAATGACAATACCAATCCTGCAGTGTTGCCACAAGAGCTGCTGGAACACTGAACAAACATAATGGCAAACAACAAACACACACTAAGCAAAAGATGCTCACTTAAACCACAAAAAAAAAAAAATCGCTTTAAGTTGAATTTAGCATGACAGACATAGTTTGGAGAAAAAAATCAGTTCAAAGGTAAACGTTTCATAAATGTAATTGGCTACTCCACGAGCCAGCACCTTGTCCATGCACCACTAGATTCCTGCAAGTTGACACAATGCACGGCCCATTGAGAAAGCACCAGGAAGGCTTCTGTGTCTACAGCACTCAACATGGCTTCACCAGCAAGCCTGAAGCCTCTAGGCCCGAATTGAACATAGAAGCATGCACTCCAAATGGGGCATATCTCAAAAACCATGCAGACACAACTTATAACAGTTACATAGTGTCAAGGCCGATTTCTCCAAAGAGGAAAAGAGAGGAAAACTAGAAATAGTATACGCTTGACTGACCTTAACAGAACCATCCAGGGTATGCAGAAAATGGATGGCCAGCTCCTTGTTCCTACCCCCATGACCGACAGAAGGTGAGCAGGCAAGCTCAAGGTAGCCTTCTATCACAGACTCATCTTCTGGAGTGATATCTTCGAACGGCTTCCACACCAGTGTAGCCCCGTGGGCGTCTTCAGACATTTTACAACGTTGCTCTGCAAAAAAATAATAACAAATAAATTTTTCCAATTTTATCATTGGTATTTTACTGTACCACAATCAGTTGCCACCTACCATCATAATCTGGAAGCTTGGCCTGGAACTTCTCTCCAACATTGATGCGTGGCTCTGTATAAGTAATGGCCTCCTCAGTCTCAGACATCGTACGGCCATCATTGCTCCGGCGAGTGTTCCACTGAATATGCTGGAGAATCCTGTTGGGCGTGCACGGAGCAGATGGGTTCACTGGGCCCACTCCTGGGGCCAGGTGCTGCATGATGGACCGTGTCGGACTCAAGATAGGGGGCGGGGTGTAGGGAGGTGTGGCATTTTGCTTTTGAAGCCTGTCAATGGCAGGACTGGATGACTGTGTCTGAGGAATGACAATGTTCCCGGGTCTCTTCCTACCAAATTCGTCTTCAACGGAATCTTCGGTCAAATTTCCATTGCTCTCTGGCTTGCTTTTAACATTTGTTTCCATCCTCTCTAACTCTGCAGCTGCACGGCACAAGTCATCCAAGGTAGACCCCTTGTGAAGAAATCCCCCTCCTCCCAACACATTGCTTTCTGAGGTCTGCGAGCTCATGGAGGAAGTCAGGCTCTTCTGGGAGGAAGAAGAGATGTGAGTGTTGTTAGAGTCAAATGTGAAAATGCTTGGCTCTCGAGGAACCGGGAGGTTGGCCACTGCCTCCGTGGTTGCTCCGGAAGCTTCTGATGCACCTCCGGATGACCCTCTCATAGAGTTGCTGTCTTTAGCCAAACCAGACTGACTGGCTGAGCTGTCCTCTGCTCCTGACTTTCTACGCTTTGATCCTTTCCCCTTGCTGCTCGCCGGATTAGGGGAATTGGACCTAGACCTGGAATTAGAATGAGACCTCTTCCTGGTTTTTGTAGAGGATGAAGCCGAAGTTTGCTTGCCTTCTTCATTGGGGCTAGATGTGCTGGCATTGCTTGAAGAGCCTCCTCCGCTGGCATGGTGCTTGTTGGAGTCATTGTTGCTTGCATTATTAGAAGAATTGGAAGGGTTGTACGGATGCTGCACAAAAAAAATGAACAAATTGAAAAAGTTGATTAGGAAAAGATATATGCTTTCCAAAGCACATATTTGTGGTCTAGTTACAGTTGTGGCAATTCACATGCCTGTGGCTGACTGTTGAATCTATTATGAAAAGGTTTCCACTTTCAAAAGTATGCATCACAAACGACAATTCAAAGTTGAAGCCACTTGCTCCTAGAGCAAGCAGCAAGTAAGCCATACACGGGAGGCTATTAGGACAGCTTAGCAAGGCTTCACAAGTCAGAGGAGGGAAAGCTCCACAACTTCTACTTTTAGCTTTTGTAACATGTACATTAGAAAAGCTTTTTGGGATATTCTAGCTCCCATTTAAACTGAATTTTAGGCGAAAAATGAAGCAAAAACATAAACGAAAGGGTATTTCAACTTCCTGTACTGAAACATGGTTAGTCTATCAGTCTATCAGTCCCACACCAACAGCTGTATCTACTACACTAAAAACCTGTGAATATCGGCTACAAATGATCAGCTAGACATTATATACCTTATTTTACACATCTCTCCATTGACACCTATAATGACAATACTTATGTATTGGAAACTTCAACAACTAAATACAGTAGCCTTGAAAACATTTATATATGCAATGACTTACCTTCTTGGACCAGTCAAATCCTCCATGCAGCCTCATGTGTCCATTCAGGGCCTTGTTGTTCTTGAACATGCGGTTACATTCTGGGCATTTCACAGGCTGGGCTGGACTGGAGGTCAAACAAAACACAAATATAGAGCAATAAAAAATGTTCTTTGTGAGATGAGATAACCAATACAATGGAAGAAAAAATAGTATAAAATAAAATAAAATAAAAAGGGTGAAACTAAAACAAACTCATAAAATACAAGATTAAAAAATAATCATAATAAATACCTTTCTTCAGCAGGTGGAGGCCTGGGCTCCTATTACAACAAAAGAGAATTATTAAAACATATTAAGCAATTTAAGTGTCGTGTAATGCATACTTACATGTGGCCAATCCAAGTAAGGTCCAATGTGATCCACCCTAATAGCCATTTGAGCTCCATACGGAGGATGAATGTGAGGTGAGGGGTGATAGCCTCCCATCATTGGCCGATAAACCTGTTGAAGTGGGTGGGGCGGGCGCATGACTTGGTGCGGCTCCATCCCCTCTGGAGACTGTGGTCCCCCTGCTCCTGGTATGTATGGCCTCATTCCTGGGGGAATTTCCATTTGGGGATATCCACCAGGCCCTGGAGGGGGGCAGGGTCCACGAGGAGGTGTGGCACTTGGCATGTGGTACGGAAGAGTAACCATCGGAGGGAGCCGGTTATTCTTATCACTCATGACCGACACACGAACCCCACCGACGGTTGTGGCCGCAGGGAGTCCAGCGGCTCCAGAAGTGGTGGCAGCAGTTGAACTCTGAGGAGACTGGGTGGCGTACGACGAAGGTGCCACGGTCTGTGGCTGTGTAGTCGACTGTGGCTGTTGCTGTTGCTGGATCTGGTTCTGACTCACCAAGCCGTTGTTGTTGTGGGGTGAAGCAGATCCCCCAGGTTGCTGCTGCTCTGTGGCGCCCGATGGTTGGCTGACCGAGGGATGTGACGTCACAGCCAACGGCGGCTGAGGAGGGGGCAGGAACTGGTTAGGATGTGGCATCTGCATGGGAGGCTGTGAGCCTGGGTATGGGTAAAACTGAGGGTACATGCCCGCCGGGTGGCCAGCTGCATTGGGGTGATATATCATGGGGTGGGGAGCAGGAAACGAGGTGGGATAAGGAAACGGACTGTAGGTGGGAGTGGTCGGAGACGAAGTTGGATAAAACATTTGCTGTGCTGCTGTCGGCTGTGGTTGATCGGGTTGACGAACAACTGCCGATGGACCTACTGTACTTGCTGCATCTTTAGTGGCTGAATTCTCGGAGTTGCCCTCGTTGATCTTGGCCGGTGACTGTTCTGCCGTTTGTGACTGGCTCTGACCAGAAGAAGGAGCCGCTTGCTGTTGCTGTTGCTGGGGCTTCTCAGCTGGTCCAGACAAAACACTGACTATGACAGACGACTGCCTTGGCTGGGACGCTGGAGTCTTGGATGCAGGAGTGGATGACACCTCCTCTGACCCCTCCTTGCCTTCGTCTTCTTCTTCTGTCGTTGCTGTTACTTTGCTGTCGGTGTCCATGCTGATATCAGTGTCAGGTTCTTCTGCTTCAGTGCTGGACTTCTTCCTTGCTTTACCCTTGTTGGATCTAGCTGTAGCTTTAGACTTAGGTGCAGTTTTGCTACCTTTAACCTTGCTCTTAGTCTTAGACACAGTAGACTGAGCTACTTCCCCAGTTCTCTTACTTGTACGTTTCTTATTGTCACTCTTATCTTCTTCTGCTTCCTCGTCCTCTTCTGGTTCATCTTCAGACACAGGTTCCGTTTGCTCTTCCTTCTCAGCTTCCGTTTCCTCCTCATCTTCTCCTTCTTCCACTTCCATTTCCTCTTTAACTTCATCTTCTTCCTCCATCACTTCCTTCTTTACTTTAGTTGTTCTTGTAGAGCCAACAGACTTCTTTCTTTTTTGCCTCTTTTTGGGAACAGCCTCTGCCTTCTCTTCAGACAAGGGTGGGCGTTTTCCAAGAACACTTTTACTTGGAGTGTCTCCCTTCTTCCCAGAAGACACACCCTCACTTGAAGAAGCTGAAGTCCCAGATTTGCCACCATCTTTTTTCTGCTTGCTGGAAACACTTTCTGTTTCTGATGATGCCACTTTAGAACCCTTCCCCTTGTCACTGCCTTTCTTGGTGCTCTCTGTTCCTGCACCTCTACTTCCAGTAACTGACGATGACTTTGATTTCACCGGCAAGGGACTCTCCTCAGCTGGTTCAGAATCCAGCTCCTCTTCTTTGGCACTAGGTTGAGACTTCCCAGCCCCTCCACGGCTTTGCAGTTTGCCCGAGCGCGTCACATTGCTTGAAGCAGGAGATGCCTTGGTTGTAGCACTTCCCTCACTGTGGGGGGTAGATGGTGCTGAACCACGCGTCTTGGGAGGACGACCTCGCTTTCTCTTCTGAGGCTGCTGAGATGATTCATCAGAACTGTCCAGGTTCTTGGAAGTTCCCGCATTAAGACTTGTGGCTGATGAAGTTGCATCACTGGAAACTGCTCTGGAAGCTTCCTTTCGGGTGCTACTCCTGACGGCATCCTTCAAGTTAGATCTGGGTGGCTCTGTGGGAGAATCAAACTCTTCCCCTACACCTTCAGACATGTTGTCATCACTATCTTGCTTGCTTCCTTCTCTTTTGAAGCCACCTTTCCAAGGGCCTTTCTTGCCTCGTTTGCTGCGGGTTGGGAGAGAGATAAACTCGTGCGGTGTCTTCAATGAAGCAGCATTGGATCGAGTGATTGGACTGTTTCGCAAAGCCAGTTCCTGGAGGCTTGAAGATAAATGGCCACTACTTCCCCCAATTGTAGTTGAAGATGAAGACTGCTTTTTGGTAGCTGGCAAGGATGGAGAAGCACTTTTAGTCCTGTCATCTACAAATTTCTGCTGTGTACTCTGCTTTTGCTCACTAGTCTCCCGCAATTTACGCTTGCTTTTCGGCTCGGGTGGCGGATTGGTATCAGATGAAGTACTCCCTGATTGTGATCCACTGCCTTGGTGTAGCTTTTTACCATCTGACGACTTCGCACTGCTCTTGGCAGGAGACGGAATGGCTCCAGATTGGCTGGTCGTCCCGCCGCCCTGTGGGCTATTAGCCGGAGGAGGCTCTGCCAGTGCAGGCGTCTCTCCGTCAACGATGCCACTTGTCCTTCGCGTGCGAATGATGGAATAATACTGGGGGTTTCGAGACGTCTTGAAAGATGACGTGTTGTAGAGTGTGGGAGAACTGGGAGACGAACTGGTGTTGCTTGTAGTGCAAGTCGGTAAAGGAGAGAGAGCCGAGGTTGGTTTATCGCAGCTGTCTTCATCTGGAAATTGGTCCTCGTCAGTTTTGGGTGGTTCTGCCACGGTACCTCCAGTATCCACGGCAACATGGTTTTCATGTGAGGACATATGAATAGACAATCCTCTCTTTGTGTCGAAGTTTCTACCACAAGAACACAAAAATGGAGACTTGTATACAAGAGGAGTATTGGCACTTCCAGAGACACCCTTTGTCGGTGTAGACGTCGACTTTGCAGGCATGGCGGATGCTCCTTTGGAGGTAGCAGATTTGTTCGGAGAAAGAGTACACCCGGAGGAAGTGACTGACTTGAGGGCACACTTGCCACTCCCTATTCCGGACAGGTCGTCGGTTTTTTGAGCTGCTGATATAGCAGCTGCGGTAAGAGTTTTCTTGACGGACTCCAGCAGAGGCTTGGCCTTGCTCATTGTCGAGTCAGGAGACAGACTGGAGTCATCCTCAGAGCCCGATCCTTCCTCATTGGTAGCATCTTCTCCCATGAGATTATCTTCAGCCTCGTCAGGATCATCCATATTTCCAGCTCGGTGACCAGTTTGGTTCTTGTGTGGCTTCTTAGTAGTTCTGAATGAGAGCAGGAAAAAATAAATAAAAACGAACCAATAACATAAATACATGTGAGCTTCATACAAAATGTGCTCACGCCAACCACTAGAAAAGATACATAATTAATAATGAATAAAGTAAAGTATAGATTTGTGAAGCAACTTCAGTGATGTATGTAAGTTGCTACTGGCCACCTGAAGGTAGCAAACTTGCACACTTAAAAACTGTCATCTGTCGTGTGTTGACATGCTCCAAACCATGCAGGGACAAGGTGCAAAACTTGCAAAGTTATAAACACCAGGAAAGTGGCATTAAGTTCACAGTGACAAATTAGAGTCTGCAAAATAGAAGTTATTTGTTCCAAACAGAACTCAAGTCTACACTTATACAAAGTATATCAATACTAATTTCTCGAACAAGCTAAAAAAAATGTTAATCCAACACAAGCAAGAGAAATTATTGGAGGGAAAATGTTTCTATTAGCAACAACTAAACTTAATAAGCAACATGAATATTCTTGTCCTCACTAAAAGGTACTAATGCCACTTAAAAATCATGAAAAGAAAGCTAGAGAGCGAGTTATTTTGGAAACAATGAGCACATAAAAAAGCAACAGGAAAGATTCTTTAAAACTAACGCCAGATCCAGAAAGGTGTGCATAATCAAATCAAAGTTATGTTTACAGATACCAAAATGGAAAGCCAATTTGCACTGGCCTAATACAGCTACAACTAAGTGGTGCAGTCATTACAAACCCACAACTTAAAAGAAATAAATATAAAAATACCACATACTGCCAAGAGTGATATACTTATTAGAGAAATAGGATTGCAGTCTGATGTAAGGATTGCAAGCTTCGACAGAAAATGCCAAAATTAAAAAACCCAAAATTGGTAGATTCACACACAATACAAGAGAAAGAGAGAAGGGAATCATTTTTTTTCCTAACTCAAAGCTAAAAGCAACCACCACAGCAAGCGAGGAGTACCTTTTAAAATCCGTCTGTATTGATTACCTATGTCACACTACATTCTTAAGTCATCCTAGCACCTTGTTCAACACTTGGTAATAACGCAGAGGTCACGAGAGCTATGGCTATGCCTTCACATATATGTCTTGCTGCATGAGAAATCACTTGCTCAACAAAGTTAGCTAATAATCCTAGGAACTACAACTCAGTAGGTGGATAATTTAAGTGAATCCTACTTTTAGATGTAGTTTAAAGAGTGACAACTAGATACAACAGGACACCTTTAGCAGCTACATGTCCTTTTCATATGTACATTAGCCATTACAATGGGAAACAGGAAAAATTTGAACAAAAGACACCAAGATGTAATTTTGCATTTGCAGTATCATTAATTTTCCTCACAACTATTACAGAAGCAAACTAAATCTTTAGATTGGCACCATCTCACCAAAGCACAAACACTATAATATAGAGTAAGAAGTTCGATCCCCAGTAATAGTCGAACTTTCTTAAATTCATGTTAATCAACTTTTAAAATGTAAGACATCTCAGGTGCAGAAACCAGGACTTACAGTCTCACAGACTCGACACCTCCTGAGCACCCTACAGCCATATGTGCTTCCAAGTAAAGGGAAAAAATAAAATTTAAAAAAAGAAAGAAAATCATCACCTCTAGCCATCTCTCCCACAACACAGGTGCTGCAGCAACTGAATTAACAGAAGCTTGAGAAGTGTCCATATTGGTTCACTGGCCTCAGCCTGTCACACCACAAGCTCTATAACTGCTCTATGGCCAACCAGAAAGACTCCAAATTTGTGTGTGTGTGTATATATATATATAATATAAATATTATATATAATATCATATATAATATATATATATATATATATATATAATATAAATATTATATATAATATCATATATAATATATATATATATATATATTGCCATTAGAACTCAGAATAATCTTTAAAAACTACCATGCTACCAATGAAGCTACCCTGGCCTCATAAGCATCTATTAGATAAGCCACTCAAAATTGAAGCAATGCTATATATTAGCCAATATCAACTGCTGACCAGAAGCTGGTAGCACTCCCTCTGCCTCTAATCCAATCACAACCTCCAGTTTACACCAAGCATCACAAACACAACCTGGCAGCAATGCAAGGAATGCCGAGTAGCTGGCATCCAAATGAAACAAGCCTCAAACTCATGAATTTCTTCACGGACCCAAGGAAGCCTGAGAAGTGACATGTATGCATGGACAAGGTCCCTGCCAGCAAACAACCATCAAATAGCCTATGTGCTCATTTCCAAACTAAGACCACCAACTGATTGCATGGTATACAGTTGCAAACCTATTGAACTACAAACACAGCACATGGGGGACATTTTCTCTCTCTCTCTCTCTCTCTCTCTCGATAATGTACAATGCAATTGGAAGCATTCTGTTAATCCTTTCAACTCAAAGTATTATTGAATGTTCTATCATAAGCGAATTTAATGCTGCTGAGAATTAATTGAAATTAACACCTGCTTTTATACTCGTGACTCACAATGCTTTCAATCACTATTGGTAGGTAAAAATACCGAGCATGCTCATAAAATATAACACTCACGAAAAAGTCATTATACTCGATATTCCCATTACTTCGTCATTCAATGCCACAAGTGTGTATGTATACATTGTAGTTGTGTTGACTCTTAAATCATGCAAAATACTGAATGCTTTCAAAGAAATGGGATTTGAAACCACATGGGGAATCACTGCAGGTTGTGATATGTTCACAATACACACATCTTCAGTCATGGATTGCCTAATAACACATACAAACACATACTAGTCCTATTGATAGCATTGAAATGACCACTATATACTATGAGTCCCACTAACTTCCGCAGACTTCACCTAGATAAAAGCTTGCAACCTTGCATAGTAACGTGACTACCTTTGCACGTCAATCGTGACTACTGCTATGCTTCTTGACATGTCCTCAAAACATTCAAGAATAATTATCAAGTTTTAGTGTTGTAGCTAAATTTAACGAAGGACACCTTAATCTGCCTCCATCCAAAACAATTTCATTTATTATGGGCAGTTATGTTGTTTGTATAGCCAGGTTTCACATTGCAGTACAAGTTCTAAGGGACTGTATGCAAAAATCCTGATGCTAATACTGCTTAATTATGGGATAGTTGTTTCGTTAAAGTGTTGGAATAGTTGTTAAATCAACGAATATATTAATTTATTATGATTCAAGGTATGGCCAAATAGGATAAGAACTAAATTAAAATTAGCACCTAAACTCTGTATATATCAAAACGAATACTTACATTTCAGAATCTTTTGCACAATCTGCAGCCATTGGATGCTCACCTCCTGCAAAAAAAAAAAAAAAAAAAAAAAGTAATATACATTATACTAAAGATCCCCCCCCCCCCCCCAATAAATATTACACATACACATTATTCATCTATCTTCTGGATATTACTAAGCAAGATCTATCCTAAAGCATAAGCCACACCTCCAACTAGCATAAGCCACACCTCCAACTAGCATGAGAGGTCCAATCCTCCCAGGTGAAGCTGTACCAGTACATGCTAAAAACATCTGCAAGCTACAAAGAGGAACACAAAAAACAAAGGCTGCTTCCAAACCTTTATTTTACCCACCATACAGCTCTTAGCCTCCCTATGTTACTGCACCTGCAAGAGACACAGCTTCCAGCTGGAAAGGAAGCCAGCAAACATGAATTGGGTCATTTCACATCATGTACACACAAGCCACTTCTGCTACACCCCCACCCACCAACCCACCTCCTTAAACCCAACTTAACGAAAATTTGTCAGTACTACATTCTGAATTGAAAAAACAACAACAACAAAACTACAACAACTAAATCTGTAGTCATCATGCATGAAACAGGTTAGTGAAAGCAACTTGTGCATGCATGTACATGCAATAGGATGACAAGCACCGTTCATTTTCTGATGTAAAACGTGCTGCACTGATGGTATTGCCTACTCAAGTCTTCATGGTGAGTCAAGGAAAGAAAAATTTCTCACTTTGTTTACAAATAACGCACACCTTAGGCATGTGCTAAATTGCTCACATATTATAACCAGGTGGAAAAAAATGTCGGCTTATGTCTTACCTATATTATATTGAAACCACACACTAATGTGATTTGATTGGAAGTTCAGTTAAAAAAAATAAAATAAAAAATAAAAAATGGTAAGTAGCCCAATGTGGAAGACGAAAAACCAAACATATGAATGTACAGAAATAACCCAGATTAGAACGGCATTTGTGTTTGGGTAAGCAGTGTACAGAAGCACCTAGGTACAATGCACACAAAAAAAAGCTAGACGAGGGATTTGTTTTTTTTTGGTTTCAGTATATCTCTAGTTAGTACGGATACACACAGAAAAAATTACTCGGCAAAAACCACGATATATGAAGTGTGTGTGACGAAAACAAAATAGTAGTACAGTAAACAGTTTGGACATGCACACTCTGTGACCTTTACACTGAAATAAAAATATTTTATGCTGCCCCTGAACACATGCAGTCAGTCAATACACACATAATAAATATTGCACATGTATATATTGCTAATCCCCACAGAGAAAAGATGACAAGTAAAAAAATAGATAATTCCTATTACCACGTGGCAAGCTCCCTGATTAGAGCTGCAGCCTTGCCTAAAACCATCGAATAGCTGCACCTTGCAGTTGCTAAGGCCACGAACGATACTATATGCAGTCAGGCTGTAGGAAACACTTCCAAAATGAAATTGGATAAGCCAGGGAACCATCCACCAATGAAAACAAGTAACAATTGCACCAAGCAAGAGCTGGTAGAGAGAAAGAGAGGGTGGAATGAAGTTATAGGCTGCATTGCAGTGAGCTAACTATCACGTTTCATAATGATAACTTCAAATTTGCATTTGCACAACAATCTCTTGCTCCAGTGGACTCTCTTATCCCAACTCTCATACGGCTCAAGAAGGTCTGCCACGAGTGATAGCACAACACAAAGCACAGGCAAGACAGACAAGCCCCTAATAGCTGCAGCGTTTATTTTGCACACCTAAGTAAATTATTATCATCATCACCGAGTCATAAGGCAAGTTAGACATAAAATTATGATGGCTACCTAACTTACAGTATAGCTTGCTGGCAAGAAGATCAAAGTGATGAAAGCAACTATATTTCCTAGCAAACACACTCTTATGAAAAGACACAGGCCTACACCAGGTGCACACGGGTAACAACTACAAGCAGCACATTCAGACACTTTGCAATATGCTTGGAAGCCAAGAAGCTCCACAGACAAGGATAGCTTCCTCTCAGTATAAAGCGAATGGACAGGGCAACTCCAAGGACTTCAAGCAAGTTAACAACTGCCAACTGAACAATTTGCTCCACTGATAAAACTATGATGCAAGTGGTAAACATTTAAAAATAGTTTTCTGATTTATATATAAAAACGGTTAGCCTGGAAGCTAGCTACTAGACAACCATTGCTTGCTCATCTTTATGACAAAGTAAGATGATGCATGAAGAAGTTCTGCAGGACACACTCTCTCACACACATATTCATTGAGTGAGCAGGAAAAAGGGCTATGTTAGCCCCCAGGTAGTGCAATGCATCCTTGTAACAAATCACAAGATACACTAACAATTCCAGCAAATGAGGTATTATAGTAAGCAGAAACCAAAGAGATCTTGTTTATTTTCAATCATAAGCATTAATACCTAAGAGTTGTCTGGATCTACATCATAAATAAAAATATTTAGACAAGACTCTAAAAATAGATGTACATTACCCACTCTGCATTACTTATAGACAAACAGCTGCTTGCTGTTGCTGATGGCAACCAATCTACTCAAAGGTTACATTATTGTACTCAACATTATTACACTGTTGGAAAATTAGGGTCACTCCAGATGATCCAGAGTTGCTTGTGCTGTTGGGCAAACACAGAAACTGAAAAACAACACTCATTTGGAAACTCCAGAATAAAATGGAGGCCTGTCTACCCATTGCTGAGTTGGTGATGATTGTCATCCAATTCCCATGAATATCATTTGGACCTCAGCTGCTGGCTTGGCTGAGCTAAGCATACCACTGCAATGCCTCCCTGGCCAAAAATTCACACATTTAATACTCACCTATGCTGTCCACAGCGTGTCCACCTTTCATGGGAGAGTTTGCAGGATTGTTTCTTTCAGCTTCACGAGATTGGGTTTCCATTCCTGGGTCTTTTGAGCGATATTCTTGGTATTTTCAAATACGCAACCTCCTTTTAGCCCTCACCAGCCGAGTTGTTATGGCTGACAGTCCCGGTCCCTTCTTTAGTTCGAATTTTGGAAGTGATCCACTAATAACTCTGTTTTATTCCAGCCACTAGTGAAGCTGACCAATGAAGACCTGGCCAGCTAGCCCAGTTAGGCAAGCTAGCAATGCTCCTCAAACCACAAGAAGAAACTTCCTCAAGTTCAAATGCAAACTGTTCTATACACTGCAGGTAGAGAGAGACAGACTTCATCAACACACAACTCTGAAATATAAGAAACTAGAATGGTAACCACAATAGACTGTGGGAGAGCCAAGCTAAAGAATCAATCGGGAGGGGAATTTCTATTGGCTCTTACGTGCGTGCAACAAGAACGGGGTTTAAAAAAAAAAAACGGGTTCTTAGCCCAAGGAAAACAAAAAGAAATCTTCAAGGCGTTTTTCTTTGGAGCATGCAGAATAGTCTACCAATGGAATGAAGAGACCTTGGAAATTCTAAACGGGTGGTTAGGAGCACAAATGGATGCTCGCGCTCTACTCGGGAGCTCACAAAAATTGAACTCACCAGAATCGAGCCGTCCAACCAAAGTATCCAGCCGCGGATTCCCACAGTCTAGGCTCCTCGTGCCTCAGACCTCTTCTACCGCTGAACAATAGGGAGAAAAATGAGCTCAAGCAAGCACTTCTCAGCCTACCCCAGCTAGCTCAGCTCCAGCTCTTGCGGGATGTGTAGCTTCCGCACATGGAATGCTTTTGCTTGTGGTTTTCCGGTATGCATAGAAACGTTACGCAATACAAAAGACAACCAATGAACGTGCAGCTTTCACTCGCGCATGTACAAGCTAGGGAAGCGTGCACCATGCATGCCTCGGGTGGTGGTGTGTTGTTGAGACTTTCTTTATTACGTGTTCATTATTCTAGCCACCGCTGCCACCTTCATCATAAAACAAATTTAATATGATGGTACATGTCATAGATGGGCACATTCAATACACATTTGTATTGTGGAAAAAGTACACTAAACCTGAAGGTGTCAACAAAAATCTGTAAGAAGTGAGCATGAACTTAAAAAAAAAAATTAAATGATCAATATTGAAAAGAAAATACACCAATACTTATTAGTATATTCAATTCTACAGAATCACATTGTATATTATTTTTTAAAAAAATCGATATAATTTAGTCATGTTTCTGATTTGGCAGTGGTGCTCGATTCAGTCTTCGGGGATTCAGCTTCATCTTCTTGAGCATCAGATGATTTACTGTCAACAGTCTTGTCTTCATTCGTGTTTTCTGATGCGGCCACTTTCTTCAAATTGTCTTCGAGTGGTGCACCAGCAAGTGGTCTCTTCCCTTGGCACTGTGCTTCCAGCTGTTTCCACCTCTCTTCCCTCTCCCTCTCCAAAATCTTTTCTCTGCAAAAGTAAATAATTAAAAAAATTACAAACAGTACAACAATCAGAACATTCAAACCATTCTTTCAGTGACTGTGGTGCACAAATTTTAACAGACAATGTAAAAAAAAATTTTTTTTATTATTATTATTTTTTACTGCTATAAAAAGAGTAGAGCTGGATCTAAAATCTACATACTAATATAGCGTACAATCTGACAGAAGGCCTATAATAGGCAAAGAAAGCTGTATTATAATAGAACAATCGTTAAAAACAATCACAAATACTCCTTGAACTAGAATGAACTCATCACAACTACATTCAAAATCTATTAGTTAAAACCTTTGCCTGTCAGCTTTGTAGGTATTGGAGAGATCGTCAAAGAGCTTGGAATTGAGCTGGGTCATGGTCTTCATGACATTGTACACCAGAGCAACAATAGTCCTGTGGAATTAAGGGGAAAAAGGAAAAGACAGGATAGAGGAAGGCAGAGAGAGAAAGGCATAAAAGGGAGAGAACAAAAGAGATAAAGCCATATCAGTGCCATACAGATAACACAAAGATGAGAAAATACATGGCCCATTAAGGAGAGCCTGTTAAAATATCTGTTCTCTTAACTACCACAGCCTTAGGATTAACATGGCTTATATAAACCTGAGTGGGTGGAGTCAGAGAGTAGGTGGGGCTAGGATGGGACAAGTACAATTAAATAATGGAGATAGTAAAAATTATGATGTATCAAAAGAACTTAGTTAGCATATGGTGTACTAATTATACAGCTCCAATAACAACAAAAAGTACTTAAACTAAATTACACAGCTCAAGTGTCTAGAAAACATTTCACAAAAACAAAACAAAAAAAAAACTGCACAAATAAAACTTCCACTATTTGTTGCTTTTGATTGATTTCTTGTTTGCCTAATAGAATAATCTGTATGCACTCAACCAAAAGAACAATTCTTAACCACCCCCCCCCCTCCCCTCCCCTTCCTCCCCCTGAGGTGATCTCCATTTGGATTGTTTACAGTACAATTTTGGTGGCTTAGCACCTCTATGATACTTGGGAAGATATGTGATGGAATAGATATGAGAAGCCATCAATACTACAGATCCCTCTGCAGAGCAACGCTCGAGTACGTGCATTTCCGTGACGACGAATCATGGCTTAGGTATCTACCATTCAATAATAACAAACCAGCCAGCATCTTTGGACAGTGTATTAGTTGAGACAAATATCTTAATAGATATCCTGCAAAATGTGTCAAAATAAGTCTAGTTTAGTATATTGGTCAAGAAATGAAATGCAAAAAGTATTGGACTAACTTTGAATTTGTCATAAGCCATGTCCTAGAAGGGGTGAAAAAACAACCTGGGCTATTAAACTGTAAGCTATAAAATTTTAACTGGTTAGTTCGCATATAAAAAAAGGTTGGGTTTTTTTTTTTGTTGTTGTTGCTTGTTTGTTGTTGTTGTTTTTTCACTTCTTTTAAAGGAAGTTAGGTGGGATTAATATACTAATCGAGGTACAATTAGAAGGAAGGGGACGGAGGGAGCTTCCCCTTTTTGATGCACGTGCACATGCTTACAAGCACATTGAATTGATGAGATGCACTGAATTCAGTTTCAATGGTCGAATATCTTTCCCATATCTTCCAATATTGTGAACTACATTTGTGACCGTCTATAGGAAAACCAGGCACAACGCGGCACCCTTCGAAAAAATTTTTTTTGCACTTACGGAGTTGTCGGCGTCCAGATATTGAGCTCTCCAAGTTTTATCGTCGTAGCTCAAGTCGTTCCCGCTATAATAGACCTAACTGTTCCCTTCCGTCGGCTTGAAACAATACATTTTTAAGAATTCGATCGATCTTTTCTCGATATTACGCACGCCGCGTTGTGCCCGGTTTTCCCGTAGACGGTCACATTTAGAGAACTGGGTGGGGGGGGAGTGATCTCAGTGGTAGCTAGTGATCTAGTGATCTAGTGATCTAGGCAGAGGTGAGAGGGAGGGAAAAGGTCTGCATGTGGTTTACCCTTCTTCATTCATTCAGTTATATTTCTCAGGGCTTTTTCTAATAGTGAGGTTTTCTAATAGGATCACACCTCATTCAGTTTGAGGGATTTTAAACTTTTTTCTTTCATCTTATTGGAATATAGAGTTTGAAAATAAGAAGATGTGTCTGTGACTAGATTCTTATCATTTATGACACTCCAATGAATGTACTTGATGGTAGGAAAATGAATTTTATAGTCTGAAAATCAACACCTTCAGCAAGAGGGCGCTCTGCTGGAGGTCTTGCCCTCTGGAATAGCTGTAAACAGGTGATCTCCACCTCTTGGATACCATTATTTGAAGAAGAAAAATATAGTAAATGAGAATTGCTTATTAATTTTAAGGCACAAAGCTCAGTTTCAGTAGAGATCACACTTCATATAAGGAGCTACACCATCATCTGTGATTAGTATATTTGCCTGTACTTATTGTGGTAGACACCAACCAATCAATTTAATGACAGGACATGTCATTTAATGTGCAAGACAAGACAGACTGCCTAAATTCTAACTAAAGACTCCAGAAGAACAGTAAATTGCTACATACATTATAACTCACTCAGTCACACTCAATGCCCATTTCAGATGGCAGGGCAGACTTTTAGAAATCTAGAACTGCCTAATGTGAGCCAAAGAGCTTCACACCAAGCACATAAGTACACCACAGATGACCTGATAACAACCCTGATTACAACCACCTCAGGGTGTGTGTCATAAGTGCACATACTTATCCCATACAAGCCCACAGCCAATTTACATGAGCCCCCTGGAGAGATTTAAAACCAATAACAATTCTTTGAAAATTTAAATATAGGAGCTTTAAAGAGTGAGCCTGAAACACTCCAGTCTCCAGACACCTAGGGGCCTGTGGGGTGAAGGCATAACCTTTGGGTAAAGCAGCTGCAAAAAAAAAAAAAAAAAAAAAAAATGTACTCCACATTTATATGTGGGATATAAACACAACCAGAACTTTCTTCTCAGAGTGTACACACTTTGCCATGGATGAAAGCTGCAGGCACAGTAGTCTGGTAGCAGTTACAACAGTTACAAGGCTGGCAGTCTCAGATTCCACAAGCTAAAAAGTACAAGCCCAAGAATATCCCACTACCTACAAAGACTTTACCAACTACAACTAATTAGGCTGTGAACCACCAGAGCAGCTGTGTCACCAGCTCAGCTTCTGACCAGGGATGGACAGAAAGGCTCAGAGCTTATGGTTCAGCTTACATACAATGTATACCTGTATCATGTGAGGCTACAGACTAGTGAAGCAGCTATGGTAGTATACTTATCCTGAACAATATGGTTTCAAACAAAAATTTTAAACAAAATTATAAATGTATAAAAATATTAATTTGTCTTGGATATAGCTAGTAAAGAGGTTAAAAATGAAGAGAAAATTCTTATAAACAAATATTACACACCTGGATGTGTATTATAGATATCAATGCACGATAGTAAAAATTAATGAATGATAGGAAAGTGAGTTATAGCTATATAAAAAGGCTACTCTTCAAACCTATAAAAGGCTAGATGAAAGAGACTACGGTTTAAATTTGTAAATTTTGCAAAGTTCATTCTGTCTGCTCATGTCTCATTACTATTACGAGAAATGAAGTGCACTAAGAGGATGACCACTGTAGCATAAATATATAGACCATTGAACTAAATATTTCACTTCATACTTCAAATCGTGGCTATCTCAGAAATGCCTGATGTAGAATAGCGTTTAAATGGTCCTCACATGAAAAATTATAAATAACAGAACGGTCTTGCCGAGTCAGCAGAGTGTTGTGCACATGATAATAAGCTTGCTCTTGACAAAAAAGCCCAAGTCAAATTTTTACCAAATAAGTAAGTTACTGAATAACCCTTCAGTTACCATTCTAATAGCAGAGGAGGCAAGAAAGTCATGGTATTCATTCTTGACCAAAATAGCTCATACAACAGCATTAAAATGTCACCACTTATTTAGCACACAACTGTACAACAGTTTACAAGCAGTTAAGTTTAATCTGACAAACCAAGTAACAGGCTACAGCAATACCTAAACAGTATCATTTCCCTCCTAAATACAGAAATATAGAAATATATTTTAAAAAATTAATAATAATAATAATAATAATACAGTAATAATAATAATAGGGGCAGGGGTGGATACTTTTATTTTTTAACAAAAGTATACCTAAAAACAAAAGTACACCTAAAACATGGGAGAATTAGTAAAATTGTCATCTCATACACTGATACGGCTAGAAGGAGACTAGAAATCCACTTCATAACTACTACTAGAACAGCAACTACCAGTATTACTATTAATACTACTACTATTACTACTACCATAAAGTCCACATGAGAACCCCTACCATACCAGGCATGAAATAATGAAAGTAGCCCACCGTGATAATTAAGCCGCACAATTGTAAAAGACATGAAACATGGAGTAAATGCATGCCTACCCATGATTAACCTGACAGACAAATAAATAAATAAATAAATAAATTAAAAAATAAAAAAAATTAAAAAATAAAGTACTCCAGTATTTCGTGTCATTTCCCACATATCACTTCTTCAAGGGAAAAAAAAAAGCCCAGCTGAATAATATTGCCGTAAGATGAGCTTAACTTTTGAAGAGTTATTTATAGCACCTAGAAGACTAGTACATAGTTAAACTTAATTTCCTCTGAGCTGAACTATACAAGCTGACAACAAACAACAGCTAGCTGAAGGCTCGCAATAATCCTGTGTGGCATTTTGAATGCTGAAAATACAAGTCTGGTTCGCCCCCACAAGCATGCATGGTGGTAAGGTCGCCAGGCGTGGGTTATATAGAAAAATAAACTAGCAGCATCTGGCTGTTGAATTCTTTTTGTTTGCTTTCTGGTCTTCTTGAAGAACCAAGTCAGAGTATTAATTAGACTGAGGCATGCAGCTTACTATAAGCACAATGAAATGACAGATTTTTTTTTCCAGCTTTGTGCTTTGTATTTAATTATTTAATTAATTTCATATGTATTTTAAGCTTTCTTCTACAAAAATTTAATAAAAAGTAAATAAATAAAATTGTTACTCAAAAATAAATACAAAAATAACAAATTTACATGAATAAATGAAAATAAATTAATTTTTATCCTTGAAAAATTCGATTTCAAATATTTCGCTCATAGGATGAGTAAACCACTAGACTTACACTTCATATAATCTCTTTCCAACACATACCACAAAATACTATAGAGAATACCCTCTTTAATAATTGCAGGGGCTTCCTTCCCCCCCCCCCCCCCCCCCACCACATTAAATAGGTAAGCCAGCAATACCAATGGAAACACACCAAACTACTCTCTCTCTCCAGCTACATAAGCCCTCGGACATGTCACCATGCAACGGCACAATGTCAGCACGAAGCAAAGCTCAGAAGGAGTTGCTAGTTGTGAACATGCAAACAGCTGTTACTCATTCAACTGCTCACTGATTGATGGCGATAGGGGGGGGGGGGGGGGGGGGGGGGGGGGGGGAGGAGGGATAGAAGAGTGGTGATAGGGAAGAGAGAAGAAGAGAGCGGTGATAGGAGAGGGGAGGAGAAGTACAAAGAAAGAGAGGAGGCTGCATGGTGGAATATGTGTAATGTGTGAATGTGTGCTGAAACATATTTGAAATACTTACTTACTCTAGAGATTTGAAACATACATACGCATAGAATTAATCCAAACACTTCAATTTATGTACACTGATAGTACATGCTTCATTCACAGAATTACCAGACCATGTTAACCACTACCACTATTTTTTTTTTTTTTTTTTTTTCCCCCAACAAATCCAGGTGGCCAAGCTTCACCCAAAACTTGAAGCCCCACCTTTTCCTTTCACTCTTAGCCAGGCCTTCTCTATCCCTTCTTTTCCACCACTCTGAATAGGATCAATTATCACTCCACCAAATGGGACCCCAGAAGTCCCACCTATGTCTCCTTTGATTCCTCAGGGACTCCCTCCAGGCACCAGCATTGGGCCAGCAAACATTGCAGCTGCACATTCTAATCCCTATGAAGTCACTATTCTGGTGTGGTGATCTACTTAAGACACAAGTCTATTCCAAGCTTCCAAACACAATGTCAAAATTAACTTCACAGGATACAAGAAAGGAGAATTGCTTGAAAAGTGAACAGCAAGCTGGATACTTACCGGAATCTTGAGTCAAAATCCAGCACAACCACTCTACTATACCGAACAAAATTGGCAGGCTATAGCCCCCACCCACAACTTTGTTCAATCGGCACAAAACATTTTGAAATTTTAACTGAACTGTAATTAGAGTATGATTGTTTACTATGCTCATTCATTAACAAAAACAACAACAACGAAACGTTCCAACAAGGAACGCCACTTGAATGACAGAGGAGGGGAGAGAGGGTGAGGGGGCCTAGATAACAACAACTACCCATGTACCAAGTTTATTTGAAAAAGAATCCCATTTCACTTTCTGACAGATGATTGCTACCTTAGCAGCTCATCTTTCCTCTTCTTCTCCTATCAGCACGTCATTCATCCATTCATTCAGGAGGCTGGGATGGTGGTTAACACGTACATTTAATTAAGACTATCAATAGGGAGGGGAAGTAATCTGATGACTAGCTAGTTGGATTCTTACTTAAAGTGGTCTAGAGAGAAGCAAAGGAAAAATGTGAAAAAAATCTTCAGTCGTTGCCAGGGAATCGAACCCAGGACCCCTGGCTTTAGCCACTAGTGCTCTAACCACTGAGCTACAACAACCCACGACTTCCAAGACCTTCACATTTTACCTTTATACAGTTGAATAGTATCACTTCCGGTCGACACTGAAAAGGTGTTCTGACGGCACGGTGGTCTGTTGAGTACGAAACTGAAGATTTTTCACATTTTTCCTTTGCTTCTCTCTAGACCCCTTTAAGTGAGAAAGTTTCAATCTAGTTTTTATGAAGGTCAGAACTTGACAATTATTATTATCTGCCAACCTTATAAACACACACATTAACAATAATACATGCACAATACATGCAGATCTTTAGGCAGAAACAATGCAAGTGCTTTGAAGAATCCAAGATTAAAAATGTTGAAGTTCATAGCAGTGCTGCATACAGAATTAAATCCTAGAAAGGGCAAACACAAGCTTTCTTGCATAGTAAGAGGGGTAATGAGAGACAGTCTCAGTTGTTAGAGACCCTTGCAGTATCCAGTACCTATAAGCAAGTGCCTCCCATTGCCCACGCTCAACTCCCTAAATGCAGCCCTGCATAGGTAGTTTGATGATGGAGACAAAAAGAGTATGCCAATCATATTCAAATCAACCCCATACCGCCCCCTCAAAACTATGTGGGATTAAATAAATTGCCCCTATCATCACTGTCATTAAATGCTATTGAGAAATAAAAATTAGAACAATTAATTAAAATTAGGTGGATGTAATATTCGCTATGACCCAACACTATGCTAGCAAGAGACATCTCAAGTCCTCCTCGTCCCATTTCTATTGCATCACCCACACCGCCATCAACCCAACCGTCTCAACCTGTCACTCGGCCAATAGTACACAAAAATCATCAAACTTAACACACCGTCACCACATAAAACAACGTTTTATACTACTATATAACCATATTACGCTCCAAACCACTTCACCCTACCCCTCAACCAAAAAAAAAAAAAAAAAAAAAAAAAAAAAAAAAAGGTGGGCCATAGTGAATTAATAATGACTATATTGAGTTCCTGTCCCTTTTCCAAATCACTTTCAATAGGGCCGTTATGAGTCTCTCCACAATGTTTATCAGATCAATCCGTTTATGTTGCATGTGATAATAATCCAAACAGTGGCCGACCACGACATAGTCATTATTAATTCACTATGGCCCACCAAAAGCCGACAACAACACACGCTCAGTGTCCTCGTGTCGTGTGGTCGTGTTGAGGCATGTCCAGATATCGCCTGCACTTGTAGCAGTATAACAACAATACGACCAGATACTCAGTAAACTTGCAAAATTTCATTACATGTCGACATTTAAGTAAAATAAAGTAGTGTAAAGAAAGTGGGGGAGATGATGACAGGGGTTCATTTAGGAATTAATCCAAGGGGAGTGGGAGAGATGATGACAGGGGTTCATTTAGGAATTAATCCAAGGGGAGTGGGAGAGATGATGACAGGGGTTCATTTAGGAATTAATCCAAGGGGAGTGGGGGAGATGATGACAGGGGTTCATTTAGGAATTAATCCAAGGGGAGTGGGAGAGATGATGACAGGGGTTCATTTAGGAATTAATCCAAGGGAAGGAAGTAGGGGGGGGCGAAATACTACGGTACGGTATACTGGGGTCATGGTTTAATTGGAAATCTCGCTGGGGATGGGATACACTGTGTATACTTAGCCACACCCATTTTTAACCTATACTTATTTTACATGCTTATATTATATTATAATATGAATCGTCAAGTCATAAAACTTGACAATGCATAATAATAATAATAATAGTAGTAGTAGTAATACTAATAATGAAGCGCAAAAGATGCGAACCTGCAGTGCTACACTATACAGTAGCTAGCCAGCTGGTTAGCTACTACAAGGACCCAAAGAATAATAATTCATTAGGTATAGTATCAATATGTCGATATGTGGCTCATGTAAGTCGATATGTACCACTTGCAACGAAACGGTAGATGTAAATGCTGTCCTCATAAGAAAAGACTCTCACCACCAGGTAGTTTTCAACGAGGAACCCCAACCAGTAAGTTACTGAGACTATGAAGCAAAACTACTGCTGGCAGCAAGAAATTCTTCACTCACATGAGTACGGCGTGGCAACAGGGGGTGGGGTGTTACCAACAATCGCTTTACGATCGTGCGGCCAAAAAAAACTCGCTTTTCTGAAAAAGTCGAAATAAAAAATTCTGGCACATTAAAGGGATTTAAATTGTCCAGTGCAACATTTTGATGCTTGTGTCAATCTTCGGGAGGCCGCCATCTTCGAGATCCGCTTTTTGTTGTGTGACAGACTGACTGACTGACTGACTGACAAACTGAGTACTGTAACTCTCCAGTGTATGTGCACTGAGGGTTACTACTACTACTACTACTACTAATATAATAATAATATTAATAGCACAACCACAAGTCAATGCAACTTCACCCACAACATTTGTGGCAACAGATTATGGTAACTTACTAACAGGCACACAAAAATACCTCAAAGTATTGCATGCCAAAAAATTTTTGGAGAGATCAGATATCTCATCACGAACCAAACCAAAAGAGGCCATAAATCAGCTTCTTTTTTTAATTTTATTGTCTTGAAAGACCTCTATAAGCATGGCAGATCTCATATCTGAAAAACTTAAGAATGGACTAGGATAAAATTTTCATCTATTTCTTCAGCAAAGATTACTATCAGTGAAGTATATTATCAGAATCTGTTCAACAAAATTGTGATATCAAGTCCTTAAAATATAATCCCTGGAGATTGTCTGTTGTACATTCCCCCGAAGACTGTAAACAAGCTCTACTAAATTTCAGATAGCACTAATGTTGCGTAGTTTCCTCAGCACAATAGTGGGCACATAATAGAAAAGCACAGTCTTGGAGAGTGTAATTTTAGAGAGATACAATTTTTAAGCTTTATCACCAATACCCCAACTCCACTTTCTCTCAACATTTAAAGAAACGCCAACAACAACAACAACAACAACAACAACAACAACAACAACAAAAAAAAACAAAAAAAAAAAAAAGAAGCAAAATCCTAACTGAGATCTTTGAGAGCCTTTAAAGTACATGGCAACCTAAAGTTTTGGCGCCATGCATTTAATACCTATTAGGCTGTGACTTCCATAACTCAAGTATTAACTTTCTCCAGTGAAGATGATAAAACTATCACTAATGAAGGTCACATCAGCTCAGCCAAATCCTATTGTTGCTTCACTACATAAGCAGCAAAATAATCCATAGTTGCCCAGCTTTGCCGTCAACTGTCGATGGGTATTCCTGGGAGGTCCCACCCACTTATATGGGCGTGTACTATAGTCTTGTCAAATGAACCCAAAATAACTGAAACATAGATTTGTGACAGCATCTGGGAAAGTTTGATGGGCCATCCCATGGGACTTTTGTAGTCCCATGGGACGATTGACAGTGTCACTAGACAACACTCAAACAGTTAGAGCATTGTAAATCTCTGTCAAAGAAAAAAATCAGAGAATTTTTTTTCTTCTTCTTTTAGGCTAAAACTTCCTCTAAAATGCTGTGACTATTTTGTATATAAAGAACAAAATGTCATTCAGTCCTCAAAGTCTAGTTATTATTAAAGTACATATTTGCAAAGGTGTTTGGTATCCATGGATTGACCACCCCATAATACAAACAGCCTGTAGTGGGCTGCTTTAGACCATCCCATGTATGCAAGTGTCTAGACAAAGCACAATCTACACACATGATAGAGTTTTTAACTGTGAGACCCTTTACCTAACATTTTAAAGTAGTTTAAAAAGACTATCCCACAACACCCAAAAATATGTACTTCTCGTTTTGTATTAACCGTGGTTTTGTTGTTGTTTTTTCCATTCTGGCAGACATAGACATACCCACATAATATAGCTCCACCTAATGGGTATATGATATACATATGTATCTCAAATATCAACACAACTCGTCCATAAGCCAGGCTTATTTATCACCTTGCACATGGAATCAACACCCTCGGGGCTTTTAGCTATACTGTAAGAACACACACTGACAATCTCCACACACACACACGCTTACTCCAACATCCCTCACATCACCGCACAACTTAGTTATTATAAATAAATCCCACCATTCCCCCCTCAAGGTTCAGTAGCTATGCTGCTCTTTAATTAGATTCAAAGTACTGCTACTCTCCACAGAAATGCATACAAGCAGAAGATATATACCAGCACTAATAGACCAACTACAGTAGGTTATGACGAGTTGACCAATGAGATGAAGCCAACAATACAATAAAACAAGAACGAGACACACATCACAATTATATACTCCTCTAAATTATGCTTGATTGATAATAATAAGATGTCAAGATTAGTATCAAAAGAACAACAACAACAACAAACTTAGAGACTAAAAGAAGAGAAACTCCAGATTACTTGTTATACTCACTTGTTCCAGTGTTCTTTTGAAATGCGGTAAAGAGCATCAAACATGATGGGAAGGACCACCTCAGAGTTGTCCTCCACCATACGTAATACATACTCGTTGTTCCAGAAATAGAGCGCTCTTTCAGCCACCTACGATCACACGTACACGCACACACACATGTATGTGAAATATACATAATCTGCTTAGAAATAATAATCATCATAATCATCATCATCATCATCATCATCATCATCATCATCATCATCATCATCATTATCATCATCATCATCATCATCATCATCATCATCATCATCATCATCATCATCAACATCATCATCATCATAGTATTAAGCCATTAGTTGCTATCTTAGTTTTGAAGTCTTCAACAAAAAAAAAGCACCAGTCTTTGCTTCAATAATTGTTGTGATGATTGCCTATAGCTTCAAACACTCCCGGTATACAAGCTTCTATCTTTAAGAAAAGCCAACCCGCACAAAGTGCCTGCAATTAAGCGATCACAAACCAGCCAATAATAAGGGAATAAGGATATACCAAAACCAATGGTTTTGGAAGGGAGGAGCTAACCATCTAACCATAAGGTAAGGTGAGGGTGCGTGGTTAATCGTATATGAGGTGACAATTGAGGTAGAACCTAGACAACTACTATAACTAGTGGTGCGCTCGAATAGCGCAAATGCATGGCGAGCGAGCAGACTCTTTTTACAGAAAAATAGGACAGAAATTACATCTAACTGTAGTGCACAGTGTAACCCTTTCCATTCTCAGTTAGCATCAGAGAATCTAACAGAATTACCTGAATAAACTTCAAAAGCAGTGGCAAAGAAGCGCAGCTTGACAAAAACTTTACAATTGTTCCAAGAAGAGAGTAGCTGTAAACTTTTTGGTTGAAACAAAGTTGAGTAAGGCAGTGCAGCAGGATTCTCCACGCTCGTTAATTGAAAAATACTGGAACTGTGAACGCTTTACCTAACTTACGTAATTAGAAGCGCGGGCGAAAACAGAAGTCTCACGTACCCCATAAACAGATAAATAAATAAATATAGCGAAATCTCGATTGCGTTAACCCTGAGAGTGTCTCGCTCACTCGCCAATAATAAGGGAATGAAGATATACTAAAACCAATGGTTTTGGAAGGGAGGAGCTAACCATCTAACCATAAGGTAAGGTGAGGGTGTGTGGTTAATCGTATATGAGGTGACAATTGACCTCATCATTAAACAAGCTGCTCAGTCATTCTCCTGGTATAACCTAAACAACTACTATAATCATCATCATCATCATCATCATCATCATCATTACTATTAAAGGCCATATTATTATGACTAACGCAATCTTAGCTGGAGTAACACTTTGTTACATAAGAGGAAGAGAAAAGCATACACGCTCTCTCTCTCTCACCTCTTATGTCAACACAACACATGTGGAATAGAAACACGGATCAATTCAGAGTTCTCACGCCTGGGTTGCTACCATAGTAAACAAACACACACAAGTATGCAAGTATGCATGCATGCACACATAAGTATATATATATATATATTATACACTCGAACCTCTCTTATCTGTTAGTCTAAGTTACGGACACCTCTGTCTACCGGACACAAATTAAAATTATTGACTACGTACGGATCGTCAGTGTAGTCGGAAAGCTACCAAATTAAACGAATAAAATCGGGAAAATATTTCGCGCGTGGCATTTTGAGCGTATTCGATCGTAGCGTTGTGTGCAGAGATGGAGCAGGGAAATCAACAGGCAGTTAATGCGTCTACCGCTAGTTCTTCTCAGAACTCGTTGACCGGCGGCGTCACTGCTAGTTCTTCTCAAAACTCTTTGATAGGCAGTGGGGCTGCTAGTTCTTCTAAGAACTCAACTACCAGCGGTGGTGGAGGCAAGGTCGCTAACTAAACGCAAGCGTAGCGTTTTAACTCTAGAAAGAAAGCTGGAGAAAATATCAGAAGTTAAGAAAGGGAAGTCAGTGAGTGTGTTGCCTTTGAACTCCAACCACTCCAAAGCAGTATCGAAAGCAGCACAAGCTTGCAATGGAGTAACTGCATTTGAAGAAGCTTCATCTTCATTTTCGGACTCAGATTCTTCTCTCTCTTGCAACACATCTTCTACAATTTCTTCATCGTTCATGTCCAAATATCATTCACTGTAGATTTAGGAACACCAAACTGTCCAGACACTGCCACCCTGCACATCTTATGCTGGTAAAAAGTTGGAGAGACGATGCAGCTCAGCATCGCTTGAAATCTATGAAGCAAACTAAAATCACTTCATATTTTAAATAAATTGATTCATGTATTTACAGGTGTTTTTGTTAATTTTAAGTAATATACTAATTCAATTATCAAATAATTAATTGTATACACGGTTCATCACCGAATAAATTAAGTATTTCTGAGTTACGGACATTTCATAGTTACGGACACCCCTTGGTCCCAGACTGTCCAGATAAGAGAGGTTTGAGTGTATATGATTACTGAGCCCATGTAAACTCCGCCCCCCCCCCCCAGCCGGCTCACACTACCTGTGCGTTCGTTGCAAACTCACAAACACTAAACAATGCCAGGGATAATGAAATATAAGATACAATGCCCTTCAAAAAAAAAAAAAAAAAAAAAAAAAAAGCCCTTTGGATGAAGACATTTTGGGACTGGCCAGTCTTCAATGAGTTAGTTTGATGAACTCTGGTGTGCAAACATATCTCTACTGATAATAACAAGTCGGTTATTCAATTAAGCAAGTCGTTTCATCTCTTAGGGTGTGCTCACTACAATTGTACAATAAAATGCTACCACTTTTTTTAAACTGCAGACCTTTATATGCTATTTCAAATGTCAAAATACAACTACCTTCTAATGACATACAATTTAAAGTAATACTAGAAACAAACGCGCCGTTGTAACCTGCATTCAACCAAACGCAAGATTTCAGGCCACTAGCAAACTCTGTGCCCAGAGTCCCGGCAGCAAGCCACACCCACATCTGATCGCTGGATGAGTAGATCACATCACACTTACTCTCTCACAGTTAATACATACGTTCAGCTTTTATCTTAGCCTCTCAGAGAATATCTTCATGTCTGCCAAATTAGTCGACTATTTCGAATGCCTGAGCACTCATGATGAAGTGCTTGTGCCAAAAGAAGGGGGGAAAAAAGAGAAAGAAAGAAAGAAAAGAAGAAAGACTTTGTACAACATTAGATTTATTCGTGCAACCATCCACATGGAAACTGGGCCAAACTTGGAGCAGATCACTTTTAGTTGTCATTTGTTAGCCAAAGCAGGGCAGCATTTAAGATTGGGGGAAGGGGGGGGAGGAGGGAGAGGATGGCTAAAGGGGCAGGTTCACAACATGAAATCAGAAAAGTTTTGCACACGCTTGCACTGCCAAGTCTCTCTTTTACACAACTGTATATTTCTCCCGTCAACCCTCCTTAAAGTTAAGAACTTGGTTTCCCTCACTAGATTCATTTTTTGTGCGTAATCCTGCAAGAAACATAGTAATATGTACATGCATGTGTTTCAAACTCTCCTTAGTGACTGTATTGTCACACGAGTAAGAACACAGATCAAGTGTAGCTCTACAAATTGAGGGCCATTCACATCAAAGCCAAGAAAAAAATGGATCTTGTATAAAACATGCATAGGCAAATGATTGCCCCACCCTTCCCTCCCAGCCAAACTCTCAAACACCGAAACAACAACAACAAACAAATCCTAATGTCCTGTGATCGAAAGATATAAGTTTGTCCGTTTTGTCAGCAAAATTGTCAGAAAAAAAGAAAGATTTGTGATGATAAGCTTTAATCAGCTGATGTGATCAAAATGGGTCATGTATATATGGTGGATCCATTGAGTGCCTCTGCATACCCATGTATGTATGTGTGTGTGTACATATGTGTATGTGTGCATGTGCATATATGCATGTGTACACAATGTTAGAAAAACATAGTGCAGATTATTGCAACAAATTATGCTGTCACAAATTTAGTGCTTAAATAAATTCTTCCTCGTGCCATGGCGTGCTTATGTATTTATAAGACAGTACAAGGTAAAGTCGGACATCTTGTATGTGTGCACACCCACAGTGGGTGTGATTTAATTAGGCTGCGTAAACTTGAATTTGTCATTATTGGTAATAATTTTCCAATAGACAACTGCTAAAGGTCAAATGTCGTTGCAGGTTTGGAGCGATTAGACTGGATGGAGGTTAGTGTTTCAACACGTGCCATCCAGAATGAATGAACAGGTTAGGAAACTCTAGACAGAAGCTGATCAGACAACATGCCACATCCACACTCATCAAAAAAGGCTATACCTGAACCAACAACTGTAAATATAAACTGTCTACTGTGATAAACTTGAATCCTCCGACAAGAAACCACTCACCATCCCTTCACTGCTACGACAGCAGCCAACGATGTGCACAATATGCAGTAATAGGTATACTCTTAAGGGTGCTGGCACACCGGATACGCGCTCCGCCCACACAAATCAATTAAGGTTAATTGGCTGTTGCTATGGAAAATAACTCCGATTCTATACCTTGCAGGTTCACGCAGCCAAGAGGATCTACGAGACATGCTGGCAAAATGTGGACTTACCAAGAATGACTGACACACGCACTGAACCAAAGAAGTTATGAAGCCTCAAAGTTCCAAAATAAACGGAACTTATTGGAGATAGTGGAGGACGCACAGAAGCCAGAATTTCGTCCACCGCTTCTTCAGCTCATTGTTTACAATATTGTCGTTTTTGTTTTGTTCAATTCTATTTTGCTTTATGTTTACTCATATTTTTACGTGATTTTTTTCTTGTTGCGTCACAAATGTATACTGTATCGAAAAACAAAAACGACTACTTTTATTACCTTGTTAAGTTACGCCGCTGTACCAAAATTGAAACACTAATCATCCGCCTTTCTGTACTTGGAGTACAAAATAGAATCCAATTGTCTCGCACTTTTTTGCCGCTGTGCAATTTTCTAGCCCCACCCTTCGTAAGCCGAGTTAACTATACGCGTATAAGGCTCTTATCTATGCGCGGGTATTTAAGGTCCGCCCTCTACCTCTACAACTCGGTGGTTTCGTGGTTTATTGCTCAATTAAGCCGCGCACGAGCGTTGCTATGTGCCAGCACCCTTAATAAGCTGTTGTTTGTTTGTTTGTTTGCTTGTTTGTTTGTTTATAGAAAGCAACTAAACTACGAAATAACGAAAGATAGACATTCATTTTTAGTCTAACACTTCTCTCTTGACCACCAATCACCCACCATCTTGTCACCTCAACCCCACCCCCACTCCCCACTGACTGGATTAATTAGACACCTCAGCCATCTCACCTGGAAATGAGGGCTTGACACGCATCTTGCCAGCTGTTTGAAGAGAGGCACTTGAATCTTGATGAATTGGTTAGGCTGGATGACATCCAGTATCTCCTCCACCTCCCCGAGATACATCACCTCCTTCGGGCTGTTGGTCTTGGGCCAGAACCTCAGAAGACCATTGACCACCTTATGAGAAACAAAATGCCAACATTAAACCAGATGTTGTGGAGTAGCTTGAAGGATGCAAAGGTGTTTTGATGAGAAGAGTCTGTAAACCCTTTACCTTATCTCCTTCTAAGTGTTTTATTAGTACAAACATTGCTTGGACTCCTTTATATAACAAAGGCTACATTAAGTTCCTCTACCAACACAGCAAGTGATTTTATTACCTCTTACCAAATATTATAAGGACCGAGTACACCAAATGGTAGGTGTGATTCTCACTCTGAGAATCTTCCTTTCATTTAAGGAAAACAAACTCATCTAGATTTACAGCAATAACGCAAGGAATTGAAGGCTCCACTCAGCTGGGTATTTTAATATATTTTTAATGGTCATTATCTGCTGCCTGTGTGTGTTGGAGATAAACAAAACTAACAAACAAAAACTAACTTATGTCTATCACATGATACAGCCATGTCAAATCTTCCACATCTACATATATCCCCTTCCCCCCACCCCACGCCAAAGCACCTGGTATCTCTATATACTTATGTACTTCCTCCACCGACGCCCTGTACCAAAAGATTATTTAATTGCTCAGTGAGTTCAGGATCCTTCTCCAGAAACTGCACCACGCAGTAAGCCAGCTGAGCCTGGTACTGGGCCAGAGCCTTAGTCTTGTGGAGTGGGATGAGGACCCGGTTAAGAAACTGCTGGTGCTCCGTTTTGAGGGGCAGGGCAAAACCGTTAATAATGCTCCCCAGAATCTCCAAGAGTTCAGCCACACCGTTAAACTTCTCCGTCTCATAAATAAATCTGAAATGTGTATCAGTACAACAGTTAAGTGAAAACCAGCATCCATAACACATAAAAATAACGGAACAGATAAAAATTTGACTGAATTTGGCAAAAGTCACAAATCCCTGCTTTTCCATCAGTTGTCTATGGGTGTTCTTAAAGGTTTCCACCCACTTATATGGGTGTGGTCTATATTCATAGTGACAAACCCACGTTTATTTAACTTTTACCTATACTTTCTTTAAAACGGAGCCAAAATTAAAAAGAAAATAATAAACACAGCTAGTCCAACAGACACAACCCGGTGCCACTATCCCTCGCGCTGGAGCGTGCACAATGAGGGGCTAATTAAAACTTTAGAACATAGCTATTGTAGTTTTTGTATTACGTAGCGGGGCTCTGAATCGCGTGGTTCCTCCGACGAGGGCACTATATGTAGTGCCCTGACAGAGGGCTACTATATGTAGTGCCCTGCCTCTCAGGGCATTGGAAACGGTTAGTGGTTTCTATGATAGCTACCCCAGAGAAGGAGGAGCTAGAATTTTTTGACTTTCATGTTTGGTATATTAAAATTGTGCCTGAATTAAATCTTGCAAGTATTTATGATAGAGCAAGTGTGTGTTTTAAAATTCAGAATTATATAGTATTTTACAATTGCCAAGTACAGCTAATAGCTAGCTAGATGATGCTAAGAAATATCAACTAATAGATGTGATTCCTGAGCAGCAAGAGTTAAATGTAAATGATCCTGGCAGACTTGTCTTTATGTTTCTGTGAATGTTTGTTGTTGATGCTAGGGTGGAATTATGGCTCTGCAAAGGAGAAGAACAGGGTACTAATTGTTGACTAGAAGATGTTGAAGTATCATTATTAGAGTTGCAAAGTCTAGGAATTTTGTTGTACAAAATGTCTGATAAAGCTTCTTTCTGTTGTGAAGATGTTCTTTTGTAGTTCCTCACTCCTTCCAAGCTTCTGTGTCCTGTTCTCTCCATCACTAGTTGTTCATCGACTCCACTTTGATACAGCCTTGTTGCTGTAGTGGCACGTAGTGAATGATTTGTCTTGAAGCCTTCAATACCAGCACTTGCACACAACCTAGCAATGGTCTTAGTTAATGTGTTGTGTCCCAGAGGCCTTGTAGTATACCAGCAATCTTGGGTTGGTTTAGTGGCGGGCTGCAAGTAAAAGGCATCCAAATCATTAGGGAAAGTAGGACACATATTGATATATTTCTTGAATAGTCGTACAAGACAGCGATCGGAATTGTCTGAGTTGGCATGATGTATTACTACTACTTTTGGTTTAATCTTTCTACCTTTAACCCCACCAGGTCTATTTTTAGATAAATCCTCAGTATATTTCAAATATGGCCTTTCTCCTTCCATTTCAATAAGTTCAATTTGGCAGGGTCTTAACCGGAGCTGCCTGTGTTCTCGTCCACTTCTCAAAGCGAAATAAAGTCCATTACAAAATACCATAGTATCAAGTAAAGTATGTGGGTCCTTATCTCCTAAAAGTCCTTTCTCCCACAATATTTCTTCTTCATCAAGTGATAAGGGTTCAGCCTGGCGCTTCTTTGACCCTAAGCCTTTGGACTGTAGTCGTTTCATTTCAGCATCAAGAGATTTCTTGAAATCAGCAAAGTCATGATCGGCGAAAAAATCGATTTTTGGATGTCTATTCCAGCGAAGATGCCTCAAACAATGTGGTGTAAGGTATTTGGAGGAAACTCTGCTCCATCTTTCTTGCGCACCTTATTTTAGTACAGTATAGTAAATAATTTTTTTAATAAACTTACTTTACCTCTAAAATGAATCTGGTTAGCCAATACTGAATATTCTCCCTACTCAATGACTCAATTGGTCCTATTTTGTCTCCATTCTGATTCTCCCTGTAGAAGCTCCAGGAAGTCCACAAACCACAGCAATATTTGGTGTCTTCTTTAGTTTTCTTGCATGTACCAGTTTCCCTTGCCCTGTCAACTTCCTTATCAGTTTTTATTGCAGCAAAAAGTCTTTTGTTGCCTAGGAAAGAGGAGAGGATGCTTGAGATTGTTTCTTTGACAGCGAGAAAGATTGACCAGTGGTGGTTTGTGGTAGGTTGGAGCAGGAAGTTGGGAATCTCGCTCTTCAGGTTCCTTAATAATAGAATTGGAGTATATTTTCTCCTCTTCAGGTACTGCGGTAGCAGCTCTGTCCATCACCAGGCGCTACACCAAGGTTCTCCTAAACAGGTAGGATTATCACAAAATTCTGTAGGTTCTTCCATCTCCCTTGAAATATCTCTCTTTTCCTTATCAAAAAATGTTAGCATGCTGGGAGTGGAAGTACATTGGAAGCGCTTGGAAACACTCACTCAGTGGTTGCTATGTTCTAAATTAGTTAGGCACTGCGCACCATCGGGCGCTACTGTGTTTAGGGTCCCTCAGGCCCCATTAGTAGCGCCCTCGCTACGCTCGGGACGCTACAGCCTGAGGCCTTCGGAACCCTAAACACAGTAGCGCCCTTAGTGGCAGTGTCTAACTATTATTTAATACTTTCAGCTCTAAACTAGGGGGAAATATTTTGTACGGCACTTTGCTGGAATGGGCGGAGTTTAGTGAGACATGTTCCATTTCATTTATATCTCAAGCCAGCTGTTCCATATTCAAGAAAAAAAAGTTCAAAAAAAAAAGTTCAAAAGAATTCATAAGTGCCATTTTAAACACAAATGCCAAATCAACTCCATTTTTAATCCACCGTGCACCTGTTTCAAAACTTTTTATCCCAAATGTCAGTGAAGTTGAGCTATAAAAAGAGGACATGATTGACCGATCAATACCGTACTATCAAATTAAGACCTACATGCTGGAAAAAAAAAGATACACAATTATTGATAGCTTAGTTTGCCATTTTGATGTCTTGCACCCCATAAACATCACTTAACTCGAATGAGTAGATCTGCTTAACATAGCACAGTTTAATTATTAGAGAACATCTCGGTTTGTGGACCTTCTTCAGCTAAAATGAGAGCCCAGCCTAGCTGCATATGATCAGCTATTAAGTGCATTGATAGTCTACCTGGACAAGAAGCCTTGCTGGCTGATCTTATGATTCCATTACCTATTCAAACTACAGACAATAATACAGCAGCTTGTAGTGTTTGTACAGAAGCCAAAATCACCAACAGATACTTCTCTTATCATATGGCAAAAGATACAGACCATTAGCAATAAACACATGCACACACACACATACATAACACACACATACATACACACATTCACATACACACACACACACACTAACACATGCAGAGCTAAGAATAATTCAAAATGAAAAGAGTGCCTTGGAAGAGATGAATTGCTGAAGGCTGTTCCTATAAATTGGTGAGGCTTCTTGTTGGGCTATTCTAACAAGTTGTCAGCTGTTGAATCAGCCACGAATACACAAGGGTATCCATGGCAGAGGTGAAAGGTTAGTTCCAGTATGACACATACACAACACATACACAATCTCAAAATTAAGAGGAATGCTAGCCAGATAAAACAAGATCCTTAGAAGAGGCCTTACTGGTTGCTAAGAGAACTGGACTTCCTATCAATACACTCTCAAGAAACAAGTTAACTACAATTGAATATACAGAGTTATTGTTACTGAATATTCCCTCTCCTGTAAACCAACTTGTATAACAAATTCTAAAGAGGGAAAAACTCTTTTTTATTTCTTTTTTATTTTTTGGAGGGGGCGGGTGAATAGGCAAAGTGAACAAGATATTCTCAGCTTATACAACTTGGGTTAGAGGAAAAGGAAAGTGACAAATCTAAGCTGTCATAAGGATAATCACACCCAGGACCTGCCACCAAGGCTCTAGCCTCTGAGCTATGACAACCCACGACTTCCAAACTTACACCTTACCTTTCCTTTTTCTTCGACCCCTTTAATTGGAGGGAAATCCATTCTAGTTTTTTACAGTAATTTTCTATCTACAGGTTTTGAGTATATCTCTTCTCTATACAATAAAAGGCAGAGTTTCAATGACCCAGTTTCGTTTACGAACAAATTTTAAATACTTCTTGACTGTTTTATTAGTTCACAAACATCACACATTTTGTTACTACTTGAAGTGTTAACCAATTCTTCATCACCAATATACCAAACAAGTGAAGATTGTGAAGCAGAATACGCATCTTGAATTGACTATTACAAATAAAAACAACTTAAAAAACTGGTGCAGTTTTTTTTTTCCCCTAGTGATTTGTACCACGTAAAACTGAATTTTTTTGCCGTGGTAACTCACTGTGTCACCTAACAAATGACTAGTTCAGTATCTAACATTTAGTAGAAGCATTTACACCGTCAAATGTCATACTTGCCTGTCACTAAAAGTGCATAAGGTTCATGCATCGTGTGTGTGTGTGTGAAGGTGTGCATGTATCTGTGTATGTATGTATGTGTGTGTGTGTTTCTGTGAAGGTGTGCATGTGTATGTATGTGTGTGTGTGTTAGGATTGTGAGAAGGTACACTTCAATATGGCAGAGTATAATGATATTCATAGCATGCACGCCCCTTATTAGAATCACACACAAATGCCAATATAAACAGTGTTGTCCTTTGATGCTGATGGAAGGAAAGAAAAAAGAATTTGGTAATAAAGACAATGCACAGTCTATGCACACACAAACATACTCAGTAACACTCTGAAGATTCTAATATAGTGTAATAAAATGCTTATACAGTGTAATTACAGAAAATAAAATAATAATGACAATGATGATGTATAACTAGTGATGCGCTCTAATAGCACAAAATAGCGAAGCGAGCGATGATGCATGTTCCCTGTAATTGCAGCTATTCCATGCATGCTTGGTGTGGCTAGGAATATTTAATGGCTTTTCAAAAAGAAAGATTCTTTACTTTGCTACCTGTTTCTGTTTCGTTTTAGCTCTCCTCCTCCTTGCCCTGTCTTTTTCATTTCTTATCTCTCTCCTTACTAATTTTTCTTCTGGAGTTTCTAACGCCCTCAAAGCTCTTGACCGAGCGTTTCTAACGTTTTGTCTCTCTTCCGCAGAATTTGTTTCACTGGGCATCGCTACTTCGTACGGCGGGTAAACAAAACAAAATGTTGCTAAGAAGGTTACCCGGCCCGCGCAAGCGCGTAGGAGAAAAGGTGCACACGTACGCCCACGCAAGAACAAAAACAATTCCTAGACCTAAACCTAAATATATATATATATCGCGGACTCATTAGAGAGTCAGCTCCGCTCGCTTCGCTGAATTATGTATGTATGTATGTATGTATATATGCATGTGTGTACGTATGTATGTGTGTGTGTGTGTATTATTCAATTCATCCTCAAAAACTTCCCAAAATTTAAGATGAAAGTAATAATAAAAACAACCACACAAACCTACTATGAACTGGGGCATCTGAGTTCCCAATCCTATGGTTCCTAAACTCCTTAAGTTACTCATGACATTCATAACCTAACTTTCTAGTAATCCCATTCCTTGTAAGGTTTAAGGAAAGCCTATTTTCGAACTCTCTAATACAGGTCAAGAGAAACAACGGTCAAGGTAGTATCGTTCTTTTACCTGCTTGCCGAAAATGAAAGAGTTCACGATACCCTTAAAAACCCAAAAATAAAATATTTTTTAAATTTTTCATACATACACATAAACACATATACATACACACAAACACACATACACACACACAAACACACATACACACAAATACACATACAAGCACACAAACACACATACACACCTACTTATACACATGCACAAACACACACCTTAAAAATATGTGGTTGATCTGCTTCCTGATGTAGGACCGCATTCCCAGGAACTTCCCATATATCCGGTGGAGTATTGTCTTCAGAAAGTCCCTCTCGCGAGGATCCTCGCTGTCAAACAGCTCCAGGATGTTCAGAACGAAGGACTGGTCCACATAATGCTTGGCCAGGGATGTCTGGAGGTCAGGAGCCTCCAGGAAACGCAGGAAGAAAGCGTACACAAGCTAAACAAGGAGAAGAACAAGACAGAAAACATGAAACAAACACACCGACAGATAGAGATGGTAAACTGCAACTGGAAAAAAATTAACAAAATTTATTACAAAAACCTATCGTAAGATGCGCTGCCAATTGAATGAACTGTAGTTCATAAACCACAGGCATGAAGTGGACTGTCAGCAATAAATATAATATATATATATTGGACCCCAATTAAAGCTAGGCAACTCCAAACTATATAAAACTAATTACTTACTAACTACTTATTTACTTACTTATGCACTTCTTACTTAATTATTCATTTCTTTGTCTATTTAATCATTGTTTATTTCTTCATATTAACCTGTACTATAATAGACATCATTAGCAGCTGTAAAAATTAATCATTCGTGATGCTAAAAAATAAAGCTTAAAAGAGTTTAAAAAAACAACAGGAGGTGACATGTTAACAGATTCTTAAGTTTGGAATCTGGTTCCTACCCAACCTAGCAATACCACAACGACAGCAATGAAAACGCCACATCAGATATCATCAGCAGAGAGTGAAAAACATAAAGATGTAAATTTGCAGAAATAAACAGTCTTGGTACAGGCCCAAAGTGGTGGCAATACTCCCATAATTTGTTGTTATCGTTTCTATTGTTTTTGTTTCAATCGATCGGCCACCAAACGTGCGTTATTAAACTCCACACCTACAAATGAGGCACTCACACAAGTAAAGCACAAAAATAGCAGTTATGTATGTAAGCTATAAATCTACAGTAAAAACAAGAGAGAGTTTAATAATGACTAGAGTGATAGAAGAGAGGAACGGTGGATTCAAATAGCTTCGAAGATTTAGTCTAAACATAAAACCAGAAATAACAAACGCACATGTGAATAGACAGAGGTGCAATAGTTCCATAAACATAGACGAGTTTACCACAAACTAGATTTAATTTAGGGAAATAACAAGTATAGAAACGGCTTTCCCATGGCCCAATAGCTTTGTGTACTTACAAGTAAGTAGGACTTTCTAAATTAACAAAAAAAAACAAAAAAACTACACAATAAAACATCACATTCCTTGTTTCACCTAATCATGCCATACATACATTCACCAACCACACACACACACACACACACACACACACACACACACACACGTACGCACAAATTCCCTTGCAACCTGCTAGTGGTTATGTTCACCTGGCACAGCCACACTGTGCACTAAGCAGACACAGTGAGCCGTGCAAGCAAAGATACTGGAGCCAGGCTACGAACTCGGCAGGAGAACAGACCTTTCCTCACAGCAAGTGGTGTGGGCACCCAAAGTCCCACCTGGACCATTGCTGTTTCATGAGAAAAGGTCTTGAATTTGCACCCCAGCAAATGCCAGGTACCCAATCATAGTTGGGTGGACTGGTGGGGCTGGTAGGAGGCAGATGGAAAATCAGATGGAAAGTTGCCTGAGTTGGGCTTGAACTCAGGACCGCGGGCCCTGAGCCAAGGACACAACCACTACACCACACAGCCACACACACACACACATACACACACACACACAAGCACACACACCTCCAAATGAGGCCACGAAGCCTCCAGTGGTGGTTCGTCTTCATCTGGGTCGTAGTCAGGATTGGCATTTGGCGGCAGAGTGCGGAAAGCGTTGATTCTAACCATTCGAATGACCTCGGGGTAAACAGTGTCCGTCAGCACTCCCTTCTGGCTGCTGATGTAGTCCAGGACCTCGTTGAGGGCCGCCCGCTTCACTTCTTTAGCTCGTAGGTCCATCATTGGGTCGTTGAACTCAAACACGTAGCAGCACTGCTCCACCTTGCGCAGGAACAGAGCATTTCTTTCCTCTGGCGATGAATCTGCAAAGGAAAGAGTTAGTGATAATTAAATAAAAGAAGAGAAAGACTTAAAATTAATGGTATGTAAATACAACATATTTCTCCTCTCCACCCAGCCCTACCATTAAACCGTATTAGAACTTATACACTAGGAACTAGGTGTGTGCATATACATGTGTGTGCATATATATATATAATATATAATGTATATATAATTTTCAGGAAATTGTCAGATCATTCAGCACTGGTATCTTAGCACTTGTAATCTTGGGAATTGATGTTCAATAAGTAAATTGATGGATGACTTCAGGAACCTTCACAACACACAGTCCTACCTCCAGCCACTCACCTTGGGACTAGAACACTGCCTGTACATGTATCTCTGAGAAGACTAGCTACCCAGAGGTGCTTACTATTAATTTCAAGCGTCGATGTTTTGAATTTTGAATGAGGGGTTTTAATTAGAGTTTAGTAAACAGAATCAATGGAGTGGAAATCCAAAGAGAGAGAGAGAGAGAGAGAGGTGTTCACCTCTCAACTCGAACCTCCCACACGTCATCGAGATATTGTAAATAAGGATTGTTACCAAACGAGACTGTCACGCAGCATTAAGATGTTAGCCGTTGGAGAGATTCACTCAAAATAATATTGTGCAGTTGAATATCAGATGAGGATTACTTGCAAGGTAATTGTAAAAAAAATTTCTGTCGCCATTTTCTCATTATTCATCCTTACATGTCAGTTTTTGGCACATCAATCTGTTACATAACTAGCACCTGCATTTGTCTTTTTCTCTCTCCATACTTGTTTCGTTCAGTTAGAACTTAACAAAATTGCAAGCTCTCATTACGCAGCAAGCTTTAAAAAACCACACCCCACTGCCCCTCCCCTCCACCCTCCACTCACTTTTGAGCAGCGGCAGAGCCTTGTAGTCAGGAGGAGGCTTCTGGGGAGTGTATCTGGACGATGATTGCGTAAATTGCTTACGCGGCAGACGAGAGATCTTTCTGGTGAATGGGTCAGGTACGGAGAGTTGCCCGTGATTTTGGCCTGAGACTCCCCCCCCTGTCCCTCCCCCTGTCCCTCCCCCTCCACTGTGATTTGCCATGTTCACTCCACCGCCCCCTCCTCCAACCACGCCTCCAGCACTGACTCCGCCCACTCCTGCATGATGGTTGACCAGAGGAGAAATTGCAGGAGTTCCCGTGCGCTGAGGGCCGGCCGCCACGCGATTAGGCGTGTATCTGGGAGGCTGGCCGGATGGCCCAGTCGCTGGGGCCTACGCAGGAAAATAAAATACAAAATATAATAAAATAAATTCACCCTCACACACGTAAGATGCATCAGACTGAAAGTCATTTCACACCTCCTTGCACAAACGAAATTACAACTTTACCTAATTACTACAACATGCTACAATAAGGATCCAACCTGGTTAATGTGTGCTTGTGTTTTTATCTGTGCAAAATAAAAGAAAAAAAAAGGAAAAGAAAAGAGAAAATAAAATAAAAAATTTTAAAAAATCATATAAACTCTGTAAGCCACATATCATTCACTGCATTGCCTTCTATCTATACTAAGTAAGTACAGAGGATTAGCCACCCTAACAAAGTTAACTTCCATTAATTACAAGACTAAGTGTTGGCCCAAGGACAGACATTATGGTCAACCCAAACCCACAGGCTGACCACGCCACTTTCCCCGGGATAGCATGTCGACCCTTTCATTAGAGAAACACAAACTCTTCTTACGCCGAAACACTAATTAATTCATATGTTGGAAAAGACAAACCACAAAAACAGACTGATGATTACATTGATAAGATACTGGAAATATTCTAACTCAAATATGTATATATATATTATATCACCATTGTATTTTTTGTTGAATCTGTTTTGCTTTTATTATCAAGTAAAAAGGCAAACTGTAAATGTACTAGAGGATGTAAACAGTACATGAAGGAAGGGAGACGGGAGGGGGTGGGGGGTGGGGAGGAAGTGGAGAAGGAAAAAGAGTGTTGGTGTGAACCCTCGACATTTGTAATCACCAATACGCCAATAGACGAAAGAGCTACAACCGTACATACGACTTATTACCTATCACCAGTTAGGGGGTGTGTAGCTGCATGCTTTGGTACGGCCATTTTCATAAACTACTCAAAAGAAACTTGCATCCATCAAACCGTGACAGGCCACAAAAAACTTATACAGTCTTCTGCTGAAAAGGTGTGGTCAAAATATAATAAATATAATAATAATAAATATAATAATAACCGTTTGTGATCACATGATAACAGAGGATGTGACACTCTGTGCTAGCACCAAGACAAACCACGGACTCTCACTGACTGAAATAACAAACACAAGAACTTTGTTAATGGGTTGATGCCATTTTTTCTTGCACTTGCAAGCCAAACAGACCAACAGACAAAACTGACACACACACACGACGAGATAGTCGTGAACATCATTGGTAACCGAGATAAGTCTTGTGTTACTACTCAAGTGGGGGGAGAAAAAAACAAATTGTTAGTTGCTAAACATTCTTCTCTTTTCCCTCTCCTCCCCTGCCCCTCAATACATGCATATATCTAAAAGAACTTGTCAAGCTATTATAGAACCGGTCACCCCAACACAGAAATACACTGAATAACGAGCTTAGAATAGCATAAGATTGTCCATATCAGCAGTTATAAGGCTAAAGAAAAGACAAGACAAGCAATAGATGAGGAGGTGACTAACATATCATGATGACTCAACCAATAACTTACTACCTAAAGAGAGAAGAAAAAAGAGTTAGGAGGTGATAAGGGGAGATAAGAAGTGAGAGTGAGTCGTCTTCATCTCTGGCATAAATCTTGTCTGCAATTAACTCTTTATCCTTCAACAATGTAAAATCTGGAAAAACTACACAAGGAATGCCATTTTTGTCCCCTCCCACACATACGCACATACACACATGTGCACACACCACACATGTCCACATATTCACGCACATATACACACATGCACGCAGAGTTTTTACATCACAACTTAATATAACGGGTATACTAATTGAGTCAATTGAGGGCATATTTCCTACTCAATGCTCAGACAGGGAACAACATTGATCATCTGTTTTATTGTGTCTAGCTCACATGACAGATGTAGATAAGGGAATGAGTCTATTCCAGTCTATAGTCTGCTCACGTATATCCTGCGACAGGACTCTTACTCTGTACTTACGGAGGTGGAGGAAGGAAAAGAGAACGATATTTGGTCGATTAGGGTGTGGAGTGCGAGGAGTGTTTAGTTGTGGGAGAGGGGCAAAGGATTTATGAAAAATGAAACCACCAGTGCCATGTCATTGGATCTAAGATTTTACCCCTTCAATTGCCACCATTGATTAAAGCTAACTCCTTATTCCATGTTCTGCTCACTCACCATTAACATTCACCCTGACTGACAGATTGTCTTTTGGCTGTTATATAAAAAAATTCAATGAATTGTTAAGCTTTAATTGGCGAGCGAGTGAGACACTATACAGTGGTGTCAAATTGAGAATCGGGGATATTAGTTTATATATGTGTGAATATACGTATGTCATTTGTACTTTGACCCTCTCATATTTTTGTGTTAGCTCGGTGTTCGACCCCGTCCCAAACTTCACTAAACAGAATCCTCCGGTTTATCGATCATTACCCGTACCACCCTAGAAATTGAAATTTGCGGGTGCAGTTAAAACTAAAAAACTAACAGGAGTTCCATCCCTACACAACAGTATTTACTTGAAAATTCATTGTCCACTAGACTAACCACGAAGGTAAGTCTTGCGTAGGTATGTTCAGTTGTATGAAAGTATTGTGCGTTACAACTACTACTAAGAATATCACTAAGAATAAGTTTAAATAACGTGACTTGTTTTTTGTTCCTTTTTTCTTTTTTTTTTTTAATTCAAACATTGCGGGGAGTGGTTACTATGGCATTGGATGCCTTTACCGTATATATGTTATTTAAAAACTCGACAATATTTTAGTAGCTTGAGAGTTAGAAGAACAATAGTGTAGTTTTAGGTTCGCTCGTCATTTGTGCTCAAGCACATCACTAGTTGTCTTATATTAGTTGTTAATAAAAAAAAATTATATATTTTTTTAATCATAGCACCTGCAAATTTGCTCCATATTAAGTGAGGTGCACATTTCACTAGAGTATTCTTAATTAATAGCTTGTGACTAATCAGGGTGTCAATCGAACCGCCCTCAGGGCCCTCCCAGTGTTCACTCAGAATGTTAACGACTCTTGAACTTGCTCAGTTATCAGCATTGTTAACATTAGTTTTCACAAGGAGGCCGTTAACCAGCATGGTGTGAAGAGGTTCTATACGAGACTGGCCAGTCAGCAGGCAGCTTCATAACACTCACTCAGTGTATACAATATAAGGTTTTAAAATGTTAGCTAGCTGAGCCAGCCGTGTGAATCAGTTAAAAGTGTCTTACTCTCTGCATGCCAAATTTTATCACAGTAATAAGTGCTCAATCCTTACCCAGGCAACTGAGCACCTGCAATTCACTAAAATAATCACACCTACTGCCCTGTCTGTATATATATATATAATATATATACATCCACACATTATATTACAATATAAACATAAATACACCACACCCACTTCCCTTACTAAACACATCTTATGCAAACCTAGAAACGAAGCCAACACCCCCCCCCCCCCCCTTCTTCCACCCACATATTCTAAATAAAAGGGTGGTCCATTATTACAGGGGGGGGGGGGCGTTTAGTTTGAACGCAAACTCTACAACAAAACTCCCATTTGTTACATAAATAATCTGAATGAGGTGCTTACATAAATGATATCAACCTAAAGAGAGGGGAGAGTGAGAGAAAGGAAGAACCATACCTTAATTTTTTTATATGACTTCATGACATGAACATATTTTGATGACCCAAACCCAGGATGTCCTGAATGACCAATGCAATACCCGCCCACACAGCCATCACAAAGTTCAAATCCAGAGAGGCACACAGTAGGTAGCCCAGGCAGTTTTAAAGAGATGAGCCACAAGATTCAGCTTTTAAATGTGGGTCCTTTGATGTGGCCACTCAAGCACAAATTTCTAAATTGCTTTTTCTTCCCCTGTGCATCCTAATTCAAAGAATGTCTGGTTATATAAAAGTAATCAACTGGCCTAGTGATCTAGCTAAGGTCATGTCAACAGGGAGCATGGTGAGAAAGGCAAAACATTTCAACTTCTTAGTTGGACTATAAGACAAGTTCACACTGAGAGGTCTGGTACATACTAGGTACATACACACACACATCTACACGACACTACATACTTGGGACATGCTTAATTAAGCCTGGAATTTATATGCCACACCAAGGACATCCATCTTGCCCACTTGGTTTGACTGCTCAAATTGGGTGGAAACTTTTAGGAATTCACCTTTAAAACTTTTATGTCAGAGATTATCCACCAGATAGTTGGTGATAGTTTTGTTTGAAGCTACAGCAGCCTAGCTAAACAATGCTACATGCACTAAACACACACACCCACCCCAACGATACTTCTGTCGACTCGTTGCGAGTCAGAGCATTTGTGCCTTATAATATGTAGTAGCATGTTCATAGACAATACCTGGGGCGGCAGAGACTTTGTCTGAGGAACATCCATAACTTGTATAGTACGAGAATTCCGGTCGAATTCTCGACACTTTTCCTTCGTTTGTAGGAGTTACGAGGAAGAGGCGATCTAATAGAGATGAATTGAAGTTGTCTGTGGTCTTAATTGTTGAAAGCAACGCGCTTTCCCTCTAGCGAAAACCTCCACTCTAAGTTACTACTTACAGCCCTGCTTCAAATTACAGCAAATAAAAAAGTAGAGAGCAAAAGTCTCCGCATTTGTTAGGCAACGCCTACACGAAAGTAAATGCTTTAAAAGAAGCGCACCCACTCAATTTTTTTGTTTTTGGTTAGTTTTGTTAATAAAAGATGTCTTCTATGTATGGAGAAAAAGCGTTGGATCTGTTGAGGGAATTGAAGAGAACTCAGGACAGCAAGCTTCCCCCTTACAATGACGGTGTGGTAAGACAGGTACTAGACGAAATGGGTACTCTCTTTGAACAGAATCAGAAAGATTACCAGGACACCCAAGAGCTATCCCAGGAAGGGATGCCAGGGTTTAGTGCTGGGATACACCTTCGTCACGCATGCTTAGAGAGGAACAAAAGGTGCTTGCTGGCCTATGTTACCAACAGGCTTTCCAGAATAAGAGACTACAGGTGGACTGTAGGAAGCGTGCTACCACCAGAAAAGAAGCTAAACCTCTGCGAGCAAGAATTGCAATGGTTTAACAATTACAACCGCTGCTTGGCCAACTACATGCGGAGCATTGGAGACACTGGGCAGGACCTGACACTGCATACTGAACCACCCAAGGACTTGTACATATTCGTCAGAGCACTGCAAGACTACGGAGAGTTTGAGATGGAAGATGGTTTAACGGTATCCTTGAAAAAGAATAGCCGTCACTACTTGCTGAGATCGCAGTGTGAGCACTTGATCAAGCAGGGAATTCTGGAGCATGTGCAGTGAACTCAGATTTGTCCTGCAAAGTTTATTTAATTTGCAACCTGTATAATTCAATTTTTCTATATCACTTGGCCAAAGTTTTATACATGTACCTGATATTTTTAATTTACACTATCCAGTATATGATATGATGCTTGTTTTTGTTTATGCGAATGGAGCTTTGAAATTAATTTATTTTCTGCTGCTCTAACACTGACCATGTCAATTTTGTTATTTCAGAAAAAGTAGAAATCACTTGATCCTGATGCTCTCCTGTGCAGTGTAAGAAAGTTAATTAAACGTAAAGATTAAAAAATTACAGAAAATCAGTAGAATAATTTTGTTATTTTGGTTCTTAAATTCCAGACAAGTTTAGAAAAGAAAAAAAAAAAAAAAGGTCTTGAAGTTTTAGTCCCATAATTCTCCCTGAAGATTAGTATTATTTCAACATCATGTAAAATATTTAGTTTCACTATCAATTTATATCATGTTTTAATGTTGCTCCTCATCCTCCCCCCTCCCCCCAATGACTTTTTTTTAAAAAGAAGATGCATATTTCTATTAAATCTTGGGTATTAATAAAGTAATTTTTCATAGTTTAGAAAATGTTCAGCTATTTATATCAAAACCACATTAGCTAACTTACAAGTTCCATAGCTATAGCTTTTCTTTCACCTAGCCCATAAGCTCACTCCGCTGACTTCAATGGGAACCATTTTCTACTAATGGTTATCATATCTATTCATGCATCACCCCGCATTTACACTTAGTGAGCATGCTCGATTCTTCTTTATTTGTGTACATGCATATTATCTCACCTTCATGTATCACCTTTGTACCCGTCTTATCAGTACAGTGACCATGAATTTGGTAGAGTACAGTGACCATGTATTGGGTAGAGTACAGTGACCATGAATTGGGTAGAGGACCTATCATAAAGTGGTAACTGTGTCAGCATTACTATGAGCAGAAGTGCTTCTAAATATGATGGGTTTGATGAACTACAACATCCTCTGATGATCCTTTCCTTTAATTTGAGTGCTGATTTTTACTTGTCATTGTTACTCTACCCATTTATGGCTGAATTTATCAAACTACAGCTAATACAGTATAACTAGTCCCTAGCTAATTATTGAGAAGTCCATAGCGAGGGACTGTTCCCAATAAATATTCCCTGTCTGTATTCTCAGACGACAACCGAGATGCCAGCCTTAGCTACAACCTGACTCGCATGAGTAGTTCCATCTTCAAGTTAAGGCTCAGAACAGCTTAGTTTTTAGTTTTTCTTACGTAATATTCCAAAAACTAAGGGGTTTGGTTTTAGTTTTATAAAACTAATACAAAAACAATACTTATACAACACATAGCTATACTAGACAAATTTTCATGGTTTTGACAACATTCATGAGATTATTATTGCCAGGTACTTGGCAAGTGTGGATTAAAGATGAAAATACTGGATTTTTTATTTATAAACAATGATATGATGATGTATGTGATGGCTACTTGAATCTTGACAATTCTATTCGTTTTCATTTAGGTTCTTTAGAAATTATTCACAATGATAATAATGTGAAGGACGTGTTGAAGCTGGAGTGTATGTATGCCAAGGATAACCAAGAAAAGCAATTGTATGGAAGAATAAGCTGTCTCTTTGCTATCTGAGGCTCCTTTGTTAAGTGATATTTACAGGACAGGCTTTAAAATTCAATAACAATGATACTTCTCTCCTGCATCAGAACATCTCATAATTTTGACTGACTTGTTCTCTAAATTCAGCTGACCCAGGCCTCCACTCTGATTTTTTAATGCATTTTCAGTATAAATATAGCCATACCTTTGTTTCTTGAACTGAGAAACTCATAAGTTCCTGTGTTCTTCACCCCCACGCAAACTTAGCCTTTTCCATTATAAAGAAAAAGTAATTTTGTAAGGTTTGAGGAGAATGGGCTCCTATAGCTAGCTCCACTTTCCCACAACTTATTTTCTTCTTCTTTTGTAAATGCTTGGCATGCTTTGGTAAAGTACGAACACCTTCTGCTCTGAGATTTTTGAAGATTTCATTGAGGGTGTTAGAAACTTGGTGAAAATTGGATTGTCCTTATGGATAGAAAACTGGGTGCACTTGTGTTAATTGAGCGAATACACCTCAGTATGGCACAAAACATTTCAGATATTTATTAGTACTGCTACACCATTATAGTTCAAGTAAGACTTCCTAAAATGAAGTTCAATGCTCATGGAAGTCAAAGAAAAACAATGTGAAGCAGATCAGAGATTATAGAGATCAGATAATTAAGAAATAGTTGCTTGAAATTGAAAGGAAAATGTGATTATTTTCATCCTACTCTTTCTTCTTCTTTTTCTTCTTCTCGCTCTTCTCTACTACAGTGGCTGTCACACTGGCTTTTAACTTCTTATTGTTAGTCTTGCTACCTCCTTGACTACGCTTCCGCTTCCTAAACTCTACAAGTCCATCAATGCCTAGAGAAGTGTTATTACTACTGCTATTACTTGGTCGCCCATCACTCCTTCTATCATAAGTTCCATTGGGAAGAGCATTACTCCCTTTACCAATAGACTTTAACACTGCACCATCTTCCTCCATGTGTCCCTGCTGCCAAATGAGCCCAGTGTAGCCCATCCCAGAAGCCAGGCAAGTTCCACTCTTGTTAAACTGGTTCACCTGAATGAGCTGCCTCAGCTCCGGATTATAAAAATACCCTACCCTTTCTTGAGATTCCACGTCAATCAGGTCAATGGTTCTCGATTGGTCAGTGTTATCTTTGTTCGGATACCGTCCCACCACACAAACGTTCTCATAAATAGGATGCCAAGTGGCCCTCATGTCGGTCATGTGCTGGAACATCTTGTGAGTGTGAGAGATCACACCGGTGGGATGCCGCCACAAATTATGAGGACCATACACTCGAATTTCGCCATCCTGCGATGTCGTCAGTAGTCTCACACCGAATATCGGATCAAAGTAGGCGGAGCTGACGACTCCAAAATGCTCAGCTATCGAAAGGGGTTCCATAAGCGACTTAGAATCCCACATTGATTGCGACTTGAGCATTCGAATATCCCATAATTTCATAGATTTGTCCACCGAGCTGGTCACAAACATCCAAGGTCGAGCAGGACAAAACTCCATGTGCTTGACCTTCTTCTTGTGTAAACCCTGCATAGTAGTAATGACCTGGTGACCATCCAAGTTTCTAAAAGCACCGTTACCACGAGTATCACCCAGTGTAATCAGCCTGTAGTCAGCTGAAATATCCAACGCTGTGTACCAGTGATTAGTAACCTCTGACTTCAGGTCGTCAATGGTTTCAGAAATGATACCTTCAAAATCTTGCAAGCGAAACTTACCATCTACTGCTATGGTGTATATCCATGATGGATTTTCCAAGTGGAATCGCATCTCTGTTATACTCCCGTAACCCATGCCAATCCCTCTGATAATAGGACAGTCAGTGAAGTTTTTTTTGTAGTCCCATAGTACTATGTCGCCTCCAAATGTCCCGTACGCTACCAAGGAATCCGAATATATGGGATGCCATTTTATATTGGTCACTCTCTTCCTAAAAGAACTTGCCGTGTGACTAACACACCAGTTGTGGCAGCCATCAGCTAACCTTACTCCGAGGCATTCCCGAAACCTCCTATAACGATTTTCATTGTTCGTTAGCTTGCCGGACTGAATCAAACTGTACATTATTCGAGATGTCGACTTTTTTCTAACTTTAAAAGTGGTGGCCCGCCGCACGCAGAAGAGGAGGACGCTTCCAGGATAACCAAGATGCCAGCCTTAAGCATGGAAATAGCTACATGCTTGGATACACACGCTTGCTTGTATTTAAGTTAGATCATGTTATGTAATGAGCTCCGCCTAAGTGGTTAATTGTTGGCGAGTGATGAACGAAGCGAGCGAGGCAATATTATGGGTGACTACTTGAAAATCGCACGTCATATCGAGGACGTGAAGCACCAAAGGTACTACCCGTCAGCACTACTATACAACTAGCTAGCTATAAGCAATGAAAATGGTAGATGTAAATGCTGTCTTCATAGAGGTAGCTAAACGCCAAAAAAAAAAAGCAAAAAAAAAAAAGCGTGTACCTACGCGGAGCTTGACGACTTGCTTTTTTTCTCAAGAAATTCGAAAAAGTAACACAATAAAAGGTCTTGTTCTGAATATGTTCATACCTCAATCAGCAGTCAATCTGAGCGTGGCAGACTCTAACAGACAGACGGACAAGGACAACTACTATAACCTATCGCACATGCGCGCTGAGGTTGAACAGTGTTCGTACAGCCGAGTGACAGGAAATTCAGATATTCAGAATGGCTTCAAAATTAGATACTGCAGAACTATAATAATAGTGTACCTTAAGTATGAAGACTTACTGATAGTTGATAGTTAAAGTTTGTGCCAATAATATTGCTCTTGAATGTGCCATAAATTTTTATGAATGGGTCCTTATGAAACTTTCCCCCCTAAAAAAAACTGGCATGAATGTTCAGTGAAAGTACACATTCAACTTGACTACTAGTAATTCTGAGGAAGTATTTCCAAGTAGCCTTCAAAATGTGAAATATTTGTATTTGGGGTGGAGTTGAAGTTGTTTTATATTGTTGCTGCATCTACACTCTCCAAATCGTCCCCTGATATATACCGTGATGTCTTTATATCTCAATAATACATTAGTAATCCAGTTATCCTACTTAGTGACTTCAACCAACCATAGATATGTATTGATCTCCTCTCTCCTCCTCCCCATCAGATTCCACAGCTTGCGATTATTTATTTACCTTGACCTCCTTTCCCAAGCCATACCCACCAACCAGAGCTTGTGTAATGTTTCATTGTGGGGAATTCTATTAAAAAATATTCAGCAAAGTCAAGGTAAAATATACCAACACAACAGATTGCTTGGCTTCAATTGAGTCGAAAACTTTGCAATAGGACAGAAAAGTTTAATGAGTGTAGCTACTGTGATTTTGAAATTTTAGGATAGAATCAATTATTCTTGTAAATAAATAGTTTCAAATACTTTAGGCAGAATACATATAAGAGAGATGGGTCAATAACTAGTCACTGGTGAAGGTTTGTCTTTCTTTGTAAAAAGGAAATATTTTGTGAATTTTCCAACCTACGTACTCTAAACTGAGAAGTGACAGGTGACCAATTGGAAGGACATTGGTGGGAATTATAGACTTAAAGATTATTGATTTAGGATTGGTTTAAATTAGCTTCTCTGTGTGAAGTTTTGGACATGATTTAATTATAGAGAAAACAAATGGGCAGCAACAAAAAAGTGGACGGGCAAATTAACTTGCAGCATGCACAGTAGAACCTTCTAATGTACATTCTGATAGCTGCATTTTAGCTTTATTACTTGTCAACTATATCCCAGAAAACAAATTTTTAACATAATTTTTCACGTGAAAGTGGAGGGGCCGAGACTACCACATTAAAAGGTTAACTGCTCCTTTTGCCTACCTCTGTGAAGAATATTTATTATAAAATGAATTTATTTTAACTCTATTCAAATTGAAGACAACAATTTTTTTTTTTCAAAACCAGTGGGGCTACATTCATACTATAATGTGAAACAGTGGGGGAGGGCAGTCCATTTTCCTACACCCCTGCATCAGTAGGAACAGACAGTGATGCAGAGTAATTGAGTTTTCTGGTGTGACCCCTACTGATATGGATGAGTTGTGGCACAGTTGGTGAGTGTTGTTATCTTCACCCAGTACAGAAAGGAGTTGTGTGCACCAATCAATGGATTTGGGCATGATAAGTGAGCTACCGATTGAACAGAGTTGGGCCATGCTTTGTGTCTGTGTGTGGTGACCCCTGCCGATATGGGCTGTGAATTCAGGCATATTTGGAGGTATCCCACAGGAATTTCCAAGGTATTAACCCCCCCCCCCCCCAACCTCAACTCACACAATGGCTTCTTCAGTCAATCAAACTACCAGTACATAAACTGAGGTTGTGGCCAACCCAGCAGTGGGCAAAATATAGAAGTAGGCAAGTTGGGCATGATATGTGAAACTATCTGCATGCTAATTGCTACACATGACTTGCTCTGTACATCGAGTGAAACAGGGATGTAGGTTCCCGGCGTTGTTAATGCACTTAGTGGTGGGCATGACCTCCACTCTGTGCATCCTCTGTAGAAAAAGTTGATTTGTACAATTAGGTTTGTTGTAAACATGCTTGGAGCTTGTCGTGGTAGGTCTAGCTTCAAGATAGGTTCTGAGTCTAGTTTTGTGGGGACAGTAGGTCTGGAGCTCTGAGTGCCAGGACATCTCATGACTCATCTGACGTATCCATGTGCAGCATAGTTCCAGCTAGGTACATGAAACTCTTGTATTGGCTCAGGGGAGCACCACCTGGAGTTGAAGCTGAGTGACTTTTCGATAATAGCTTCCAATTGATAATTCAGTTTATCCGCCGAAGTGGTTGGTAAGGAACGCAACTCCATGGACTAAGACTGTTAGAAGTGAGACAAATAATTCCTTTCCTTTCTAAAATTATTCTTTGAATTTATTTTTTAGCTTAACTAGCCCAGCAGCAGCAGCATCCTGTGGCATTCCTTAGAAGAAGGGAACGGCTAAAAACACTCTAATAACCACAACAGGAGTTTGCCTTTGCCTGACATTTAATGTTTTTTTCTGACACTAGTGAGCCCTAATTCCCACTCCGAGGGCAAAGACGACAATGAAAGAAAAGAAGGAGTCCCAAGAGATTCACTGATAGAAGAGATCATTGCATAAACCCAGTATTATTTATTTACACTGAGTATTTAACTAGAGACTTCTAATGTTGTTGTTTTTTTTACTTGTCCTTTAGGAACCATAGGATGATTTCTATACACTGCTGTTTATCTTTACCAGTGGCTAGTGTCTCAGTTCATTATCCTTCATGATACAATTTGAAAAAATAAATAAATAAATAGTTACATTGTTATGAAGTTGGGCTTCTCTTGTTGTTTCTAATTGCTCGAACAAGATACGTATTACTGACATACAATCAGTACTTGGTCTATGATATAATAGACAGGTGTGGCAGTGGGCATGGCTAGCCAAAAATCAGTATGAATGTCAAATTCCCCCAAAACCATAATTATGCACAACAGTGAGACAACTCAACTCAGTAGCACTGATGTTTATTAATCATTGCATAGTAGAGATGGCCAAAGTGAGGAGGCACTATATGCATGTATGTATGTATGTGCATATGTATGTATGACGTATGTATGTATGTATGTAAAAACAAGTCCTTTTTAGAACAGGTTTGCAGTCCCCCAAAAGAAGCACTCACAGCTATCACTATAAGTGGTATAAAAGAGACCTCCATTAGCCAGTAGTAAAGCAAGTATAGTGTGAGGCAATTATGTACAAGGACAAAAAGCACATGGATGAGTTAGCATGATGAGGTTATATGCCATAGTACCCAGTTATCTGTGGGGAGGCATTGTGTCTCTTTCGAACACAGCCGATGTAGTTATTGTATTGTGACAGAGGGACTCTGAATAGCTTAGATCTCTCAGAGAGGGATAATATTAACTTAGTGTTACCACTTTGAGAGCAGGGATATTTAGTGTCCCTCCACTCTTATTGAGAGGTATAGATGCGTTCAAAATTAGTCAAGTGATGCGCCACACCATCAATAGTGTTATTGGAGCACTATATTCTAAATTAGTTTGGCACTGCAGTCATAGATAACTACTGTGTGTAGGATTTGAGTGAGTGCCCCAGACTACAATGTCCCGAGTGCAGTGAGAGCGCTATGTAAAGTCTGAGGGACCCTAAAACAGTAGTTCATGACGACTGTGCAGTGCTTAGCTATTATAACTACAATCTCTCTTTTTTCCCCTCTAAATTCTACCCCCACTAACAAAGATTTTGAGATTATTTCCAAACCCAGAATCTTATTCCAGCCATTTAATCTCCCACATTAGAATAATTATTATCTAATAATGTCATGACAGATACCCATTAACAAAAAGCAGAAAGAAGTGGCAGTAAATAGAGTAGTGCAGAATTCAAAATACACTTGTAGGCTGAGAGTCCACCCAAAGTACGGGTAGTAGACAGGAGAATAGGTCTAGATCAGTTCGTTGACTGCAAAGATATAAATAAGCAGTTACTGAACGTCAATAAAACAACAACAAAAATAAAAGTAATAATAGCAGTTTTATCTGGGTAACTTATATATATATATATATATATAGGCTGTTAAAACAGAGAAAAACTTATTATTAAAGCCAGGAATGACTGAATCATTTGGAGAGAAGGAAAGAAAAAAAAAAAAAAAAAAAATGAAGCGAATATGTCTCAATAGCTAACAATAGAACATCTGCCATATTCAATATCCTAAATATTCAACGCTAGATAATTTCAAGTTATTACACATGCATTATATTATGCCTGGCTTGGTCATACCGCCTTCCATTCCACCCAACTATAAAAAATATATACAGTATGTAGAGAAGAATCGTTGGAGCATATTAGAATCGGAAAAAGTCTCAACTGTAAAGTAGCAGAAAGATCACATTTGTCCTCCTAATGAAAGGGAACCAGGCTCTAAACTAAACTATTAGTTGGCAAGATGAGTAAACCAAGAATTGATCACATGATCATATGAGTTGGCGTCACTTAGTGAAGTGCACGGCCTAAGCTTGAGTCACTATTTTAGGAAATGAAGTCAAAACAAAGGCATAATTATTAAGTACTCCAGTTTGACAAAACTTTAAACATTCGAACCAGTGCCACCTCCAGATCTGCTATAGACATGACAGACAAACAAATGAGTACAAACTCCCTCATCATGCATACGATAAGCAATACACCTTGTTAACAGCGTACTCAAGTTCTCCACCTCACCACCCCCTCCAGACTTGATTGCTACGAGTAACCATTTATACTAACACAATTCTGCTATCAACATCTCAAGAAACTTTTTCCCTCCCTAACATTGTAGATCCGTAAATAGCTTCCACTCACTGTTCATGGGCATCTCATCAATCTGTGTACTGTAGTACTGCTCAATGTCACGCAGGATTCTGATGTCATCGCTTTTAACAAAGTTTATAGCCACACCTCTTCTGCCATATCTACCAGAGCGGCCAATTCTGCAGACAGACAAATGCATATGTAGATACAAACTTAATAACATAACTTGTAAACCTGCCATTTAAAATATTTACCACTATAACCTTCCAATTAAAAAAAAAAGTATTATTATTATTATTATATCATCCCTGCCATATTTTGTAAACATAAAATAGTGACACAGAATCACTTTAGGACCTAAAAGTCGACAACTACTTTTTGCCATACTGGTCCATCAAATATTTGAAAATTAGTTTTGCAAAAACTATTATGATTGATTTTGATCATTTTGAAAAATTACCTTCTTAGCAATTTTGCTTTAACTCGAGACAAAATGTAATTACCACAGCAGTGTATGTGTAGGTAGGAAGACTTTCTTTGAAAGGTAAATGAATGAATGGAATGAATGTAATAAATGAATTTACTCTACATAGCGTATATATTAATCTGCTCGTACTTCTCATCAACATAATTTTGCTATCTGGGTAGTTGACATGTCAGGAAGTGTATATTAATCAAGATCATACTAACACAAAGTACAAGTTGTGCGTGGGACTCACCTGTGGATGTAGAGCTCACGGTTGTTAGGCAAGTCATAGTTGATAACAAGTGATACTTGCTGCACATCTATACCTCTAGCCCACACGTCTGTGGTGATCAGTACCCGACTACATCACAAACACAAACAAACATATACTAATACAACATCTACCTACACCTTACCTACTTCAAATAGGCACCCACACCTTACCTAATTAATTTCACTTCAATATGTGGCCATATGCATCGACAAGGACATAGAACATGACAACAGAGGAACTATAGACACTCTATTTTTTTGTGTATTCTTGATCTGGTATTTAACATTAGGATAAGCAGGGGGGGGGGAGGGGGAAGCTAATACACTCTCATAGATAGCCATCACTTATATAAGTAAATGGTTAAGTTTAGTACTTATAAAAAAATGCCTACCACTAAATAAAAGCACCAGTAAACTATCTGATGAGTTCAAAAGCTAAGAGTTTAAATTGCTTTCAAAATAAATAAATCTCCAAGTCATGCAAGCACAGTAACACAAACATTGAACGTACAATTACATGTACACTCGAACCTCTCTTATCCGTTCGTCTAAGTTGCGGACACCTCTGTCTACCGGACACAAACTAAAATTATTGACTGCGTACGGATCGTCAGTGTAGTCGGAAAGCTACCAAATTAAACGAATAAAATCGAGAAAATATTTTGCGCGTGGCACTTAGAGTGTATTCGATCGTAGAGTTGTGTGCGGAGATGGAGCAGGGAAATCAACAGGCAGTTAGTGCGTCTACCGCTAGTTCTTCTCAGAACTCGTTGACCGACGGCGTTGCTGCTAGTTCTTCCCAAAACTCTTTGAAAGGCAGTGGGGCTGCTAGTTCTTCTAAGAACTCAACGACTGGTGGTGGTGGAGGCAAGGTCGCGGTAACTAAACGCAAGCGTAGCGTTTTAACTCCTGAAAGTAAGCTGGAGATAATATCAGAAGTTAAGAAACGGAAGTCAGTGAGGCAGTGTCTGGACAGTTTGGTGTTCCAAAATCTACAGTGTATGATATTTGGACATGAACGGTGAAGAAATTGTAGAAGATGTGTTGCAAGAGAGAGAAGAATCTGAGTCCGAAAATGAAGATGAAGCTTCTTCAAATGCAGTTACTCCATCGCAAGCTTGTGCTGCTTTCGATACTGCTTTGGAGTGGTTGGAGTCCAAAGGCAACACACACCCTGCACATCTTACGCTGGTAAAAAGTTGGAGAGACGATGCAGCTCAGCCTAGCTTGAAATCTATGAAGCAAACTAAAATCACTTCATATTTTAAATAAATTGATTCATGTATTTACAGGTGTTTTTGTTAATTTTAAGTAATATACTAATTCAATTATCAAATAATTAATTGTATACACGGTTCATCACCGAATAAATTAAGTATTTCTGAGTTACGGACATTTCTTAGTTACGGACACCCCTTGGTCCCAGACTGTCCGGATAAGAGAGGTTTGAGTGTATCTAAGTATATGGAGCTGTTGAATGCTATTTTCCTAATATTGTAATACAATGTTAGCATCACAGTGAAGTCTGAAATTTAGGAGCTTGCTGAAGTCAAAGTGCACTTGCTATTTAAAGGTACTGCAGCATTCTCCTTTTTTTCCCTTTTGTTTTCCATTGGCTCATGAGGTTATGGGTTGTTTGTAGGAACTTAAGATGGACCACAGACTCAGTAATCACGTGCATGCGCGTATAAGTCCATATATGTATGTACAGATGTGCTGTAGAATGCTATGTTTAACTAGTGGTATGCTTCAGCACTTATGGCAAGAGAGATAGCCTAGATACATATAGTCTTTGTTTCTGGCTTTTACAGTCACCTATGTGTTGTAGGTAAACAAAAAAGTTAACTGAAGTTTTAACAAGTTACATACATGTACGTACCTGATAAGTTCTTGTGTGAGAATACGGTTGCTCTTCAAGACTCGTGTATGTAAGTGTTTTAGGCACCATGCTAATTATAGTGATCATTTTTTTTATTCTACCATCTACTGTATATAATAATACACTTGTGTGTCAGTAACGATGACGACGGTGTGTATTCATGAATAATTCATGAGCTAATCAGAATTAGTAGAGCATCTTCATTGCCTGAATGGGAAAACTTTTGACAACAGGGAAGAGAAGAAAAAAAGATCATGGCATAACTTATTTATATCCTATAAAAACTGAACACTGGGTCACTGAACTGAGTTGGGAAAGAGTCTTCATCTACAGTAGCTAAGAGAGGCAGTAGTTAACCATAATAACTATGAGAGAGGCAAAGAAGCAGGAGAATGACTTCAATAAGAAGTGAAAGAAATGTACAGAAAGGATGGATACTGGGGAGCAAGAGAGGTAGACAGAGGAGAAGATGGCAATCCATGAGTTGAAAAGAGAGTAAGAAAAACAGGGACGGGATGGCTGAGGGGAAAAAGAGAGCAGGAGAAGGAATACATGGATGTTTACAACTAACTTATGCTCCTGCACTATTACTAACTTGCACAAGTTAATACATCAGGCGCCACTATGCGGCAGGGTACTTGCTAGTACATTCAATTTGCTGTGTATTAAAATAAGTGTCATGGATGCATAGCATGAAGTAACATCAATTAATTTAACTGTTATGAGATATTTGGTGGTAAAATATTATCCAAACGTTTCCACTCTGGAAAGTCTTCTTCAATGACTGTAGACATTTCTTATCAACAGTCGGTGAAGGAAACTCGGCAGACTTGAAGAATCTATAAAAACATTTTTTTGTTAATATACGTGTGTATCTTGAAGATTTTAAAAAATTTGTGAAATTTGAATAAAAAGTGTATGTATATTATATAAATTTAACATTCTCTCTCCAGTTTACTTGCACATACAAATATTCAGTAGTTATATAGACACTTTGCTTTACCCAGCTATTCTCTGCCATTTGTGTCATCTTAGTTGAACCACATCCCATGTCTGCTGGTCTACTTCAAGCCAATAGAGCGTAGACTGATAGTCACTTCTAGTTTCCCTCCAGACTTGCTGTTGGAAGACATGTCGGGGCACAGCGAGCTGTGGGAGGAGTCTCGTTTGGTCAGTAGCTCCGCCTCCTTCCACTGCCCTGACGTGTTCAACAGCCAGAGCTGGAACCACATTGCCGTGACGATACTCAAGCCAGGACTCAAAGGGAGAGCGAAAGTGACGTTGTTTGTCAATGGGAAACTAACGGAATCCAAAAAGGTGAGATACAACTGATTGTTAAAATAATTCATGTGGTTTTATTTACCAATACAATGATTTTTATTAATTCAGCGAGCGAGCGAAGCTGACTATCAGTCGTGTTCAATTGAGATTTCAGATATATATATATATGTATGTATACGTACGTCAAAAATTTTCGCCCGCGCTTCTAATTACGTAAGTTAGGTAAAGTGTTCACAGTTCCAGTATTTTTCAATTAACTTAGCGCAGGAGAATCCTGCTGCACTGCCTTACGCAACTTTGTTTCAACCAAAAAGTTTATAGCTACTCTCTTCTTGAAACAATTGTGAAGTCTTTGTCAAGCTGCGCTTCTTTGCCACTGCTTTCGAAGTTTATTCAGGTAATTCTGTTATTGTTACTACGGGTCCACTTCCTTAGTCTGGGATCAGAGACTTTAGATTCTCTGATGCTAACTGAGAATGGAAAGTGTTACACTGTGCACTACAGTTAGATGTAATTTCTGTCCTATTTTTCTGTAAAAAGAGTCTGCTCGCTAGCCATGCATTTGCGCTATTCGAGCGCACCACTAGTATATTTGTTTATCAATCATGTATATACATGTATGTATGTATGTGTGTAAATATGTGTGTATATATATGTACTGTATGTTGTATTCATTGTTTGACAGACACAAGAAGTAAAAATAGTGTTTGCATGTGACAATTTCATGTTGTTAGTAGTGCAATATAAACATTAGCAGTCGAACACTTTCACTCCATCTTTAGTCGTCTTTTGATGATTGTTTCCATTATTGTTTTTATGCATGTATAATGTGACAGGATTTGTGAAAACAGCCCTTTTTGCACACAATTTCATTTTCAGTAAATGAGCAAAACATGACAGCAGGTCAATTTTGACCAAAATATTTTGTAGCTTGTTAGTATCTACACATACATACCTCCTTTGAGCCCTCCCCAAAGTGTTAGGTCTTAAAAACATTTCTTTCTTGCCAATAAACTATAAATTGATGCTTACTTGTAACGCTCCTCTTCGAAGCGGCTATTACATACATGCTCCGCTTTGAAATGGCTATGGTTGGAATAAATAAACATCTTGGTTTGAAACAAAAATGATAGGGTGTGCAAAGTGGACTGTTTTTGCAGATCCTGGTCATTAATGTCTAGTATTTAATAGTTGACATTTGTTTCTGATAATTTCTCTAGATTCCTCCCCTCCAGGCAGTACATGCTTCTCCCCTCTCAAGCCACTTCAGCGATTCCAGTTCCATTCTAATTAATGCCCATATTGGCACACACGTGACCCAGAGGCACGTCTCTCTGCTTACTTATCGGCTGGGACCAACATTTCTATTTGAAGAGCACTTATCACCTGTTGTGGTGACGGCCATGTTTAACCTGGGGCCGTCTTACTTCGGATCTTTCCAATCACCGGTTCATCACAGTGCTGTGAGTGCAAAGGAGGGGAAGATGGGTTTACCAAATAGTGGGTAAATGGTTTCTTGCTAGATTTCGTATGCAATTGTTGTACGGGACTACATATATATAGGTATTTAGTCACTGGTACATATTTGACCGTTTAAGGCTTATATTTGCTTCAGAAGAATAAAAATTTAAGTTCACTTAGGTGGCATGAATGTATGTAGCGGTAGATCGATAATTATCTGCTAAATATATACTAGTAATTAATTAGAATTTCTAGTGTTTTCGATTTGGTTGATTGCGTATACAGTATGTGAGTGCATTGGTTGTTATTTAAGTGTCTAATCCACTGCCATTGGTCACAGTTTTCTGCGCTGTAAAGGATGCTGGCAGCAAAACACAGTCAATGTGTCTCTCCTTGAATTGTACATGCTGCACATGAATGTGCCAGTTGACCACAACATGGAACAGTGTTGGTTTGACAACCCTTTACCACACCACTAAAGTTGATCGAGTTCAGGCTAGGTTATGGTGATCACTAATGTTGCACCTCAGTATGATTGGGTTAGCTGTACACATTTATCAAAACTAACATTAGTGTGCTTTGAAAACTACCTATATCATGTATATGTGCTTGCATGTTCTAGGAGCTTTCTTTGGTTTGTGCCTAACTACAATTTTGGCATATTTCTTTACAAAGTTGAACAGCTATTCTATTTTAATTTTTTATTTTTTTATTTTTTTATTTTTTTATTATTATTTCTGATCTATGCTGTATATAGTTGAATGATGGGTTCAGTTACATAGTCTTGCTTTCTAAGCAGAAGGTGTACAGGAGATGCCTTTGTTGCATCAGGTTTCCAGGATATCTGTGGTGTGTGTGTGTGTGTGTGTGTGTTGTAACAGTGTGGTTAGTGAGAATCAGGTCTATCTATTTCCTCTATTACTTCCTATCTAACCACACACCACTTCCTATCTAACCACACACCACTTAGCATCCACTTCATTGGTGCCCCTGTCACTGTTTTACACTTCTCTTGGTCCACATCTTCAGTGTTACCTTTTTGGTCTATTTTTATCATTCTTGACTCTATAGCATTAGCTATGTAGATTATGCCCGAGAGTAAATGTTTTGGTTAGGCGAGCGAGCGGAACAAGCAAAACACTCAGTGAGATGCAATCAAGGTTTTACATTTTATTTATTTATTTATTTTTTTGCTTAAAAACTTGACCAATTTTTGCCGCAGGAGTGATGTAAGTTAAAAATAATCACAATATTGTAATCTTATGTAAACCGACTAGGGAGACTCGTGCGCCATTTGTGCTCAAACACACCACTAGTTATTATTAATTATTATCATTATTATTATTACTCTTAGTATTTCTACTACTACTACTACTACTACTACTACTACTACTACTACTACTACTACTACTACTACTACTATTCATGGAGATAGCTAACAAGAAGAGAAGAATCATTAAAAAAATTTATTGACTGTAAAATTTAATTATTAAGTATGGGTGTTTCTGGCATAAACGTCTTTCCATTGTATTTAGTCTTGTGTGAATGGGTTGGTTCCTTCTCTCCCCTTATTTAGTATTCTCTGTACTAGTGCCTGAGGCAATGTCCAGTTTATTTGTTTGTGGGCATGGCTTCATGGTTGTAGTAAGTAGAAACAAATTTTGCGCTCAGGAAACAGCATCAGATTCTCGTAAGATAAGGAGGTCCCTTCTTGGATCATTTTAGGGACATCTTCTTGTTATTAATTTAGACTGAGAGTTGCATGACTGTGGTGAAGCTATGGTTGTTAGGGTCCGTTGTTCTGTCTACTGAGTGGTATTTCCGTGATGAACTCATTTCTCTATGGCTTCTGTTAGAGTATTGCATATTTACCCAGCAATGTTTGCTCACCACAGCACTCAGGAAGTTAGAGTTAAATCTTTTCTTTTTTTCTTTTTTTTCTTTAAATTTATATTATCTCATCCATTAAAAATTATTACCTTCAACTATTAATTATAAATTTTATATTATTGAGAAGGGAAGCCCCCGTAATATCTAATACTTTTATTATGATTCAGTTATTCTCGGCTGAAATAATAATATAATAATAGCTGTTAAAAAGAAGGGGGGAACCCCTGCTATTATTACCTATTATAATTACTCAATCACTTTTTGTCAATTTTTTTTATTTGTCAATTATAAAAATATACTAGTGATGTGCTTGAGCACAAATGGCGAGCGAGCCTAAAGACTATACTATTTTTATATGAATGATTTTGACTTCTAACACTGAAGCTACTGAAAATAAGGTCCAGGTTTTAAATTTCGCATACACCGTAAAGGGATTTCAGTGCCATAGTAACAACTCTCTGCAACTGCTTGAATTGAAGGAAAAAAACAACAACAAAACAATACACGTTATTTTTTTGTGATATTCTTTAGCTAAGTAGTGGTTGTAACACACAATGCTTTGACACAACTGGACATGCACCTACACAGACTTACCTTCGCAGTAGTCTAGTGGACAATGTATTTTCAAGTAAAATACTGTTGCGCACGGCTTATAACCATGACAAAGAGCGCATTGACTTACCACCGCCACTAACTCGAATAGAAATGGAAGTCCCTTAAGTTTTCAAGTTTAACTGCACCCGCAAAAGAATTCAAAACGGTAAACAATTCAATTTCTAGGGTGACGGGTACTGATCGATAAACCAGAGGATTCTGTTTAGTGCAATTTGGGACGGGGTCGACCACATAACTAACACAAAAACGCGAGGGTCAAAGTACAAAATGACATACGTACGTCCATACATATATACAAATAAACATCCCCGATTTTCGATTGTGTTAACCCTGTAAGTGTCTTGTCGCTACGCTCGCTCGCCCAATAACTAGAATCAATTAACTAATTTTGATGGTTGGTATTATTATTTTTCTTTCATGGTCCAAGAGCATTCAGTACTATTGAATAAATACGTTTTTAGGAGAATATTGTAGGGAAATCAAAGATGTCATATTAATTCATTTTCATTGGGAACTTTATTGTAACTTCGTGAAAGCTTGAAACCCTCACAGGTGATTTTTTTGTTGAAACTAATTTAAGCAGAGTTGGGGCGGACGTTTTTTTGTTATTAAGTAAGGTCCTAATAATCAGAGGAGTCGCGACTAAAACCTCATTTCAATCTGAATCGTTTATTAAAGTAAGGCTACGGGTGTCGTATAATCTCCTTCCTAATTCATTACATTTTAAAATTTTTTTTTTTTTTGGGGTTTTGAAGTATCTTTAGTCACACAGACATCCCTTTTTTAAAAAGTACATATGATAAAGCCCCATTATCAGTAATGTCACAGACATTGAACGAGTGATATGAGTTGGGAGGGCTGTTGCGCTCACCTGAATTGGAATAGGAAGTACGGCTGAAAGCTATTGGTTAGATGCATTATGTCTGGTTTCCCCTGAATCGTTCGAACATGACTAACTAGTTGGAAGAGACTATCGAGTTACCACAGCAATGGTAGGGTGGAATATTAAAATACACTGGAGCATAGTGAGTCTGGTCCACAGCAATGGTAGTTGTAATATTAATACACTGGAGCATTAGTGAGTCTGGTCCACAGCAATGGTAGTTGTAATAGTGGTACACTGGAACATTAGTGAGTCTGGTCCACAGCAATGGTAGTTGTAATATTAATACACTGGAGCATTAGTGAGTCTGGTCCACAGCAATGGTAGTTGTAATAGTGGTACACTGGAACATTAGTGAGTCTGGTCCACAGCAATGGTAGTTGTAATAGTAATACACTGGAGCATTAGTGAGTCTGGTCCACAGCAATGGTAGTTGTAATAGTGGTACACTGGAACATTAGTGAGTCTGGTCCACAGCAATGGTAGTTGTAATACTAATACACTGGAGCATTAGTGAGTCTGGTCTGGATGTCACTGGTTGCAGTCATTGTCTGCTGCACTTTCATTCATGCATAACTTCCTAATATAGTCCACTATTCATACATCTCTATTGACTCATTCAAAGTGTATTGAATGTGTTCAATAGGATGATTCCGACCTAGTTTCATTATAACGCGCGCGCACACACACACACACACACACAGATTATGTTTTAATTACATGCATGTATGTGGGATGGTAGTCAAAGCTTCCTTAGAAGATTCACAAGTAACCCTTGAAGTTCTTGATTTTTCTTTGACCCTCGGGGTTTCATTTTTAACCCCTTAGGGTTAATTATATTTATAAATTATTACAATTTCATGTTGGATAAAAAGTGCTGACTTATTTTGCTATTCTCTCTAAATGATAAAGTGAAATGAAAATGAAAAGATCATTGTCACAACAGAACTGATTTATATTAATAATGTCGGGAGATGATGATGAGAGGACAAAAAATGAATAGGAGCCAATGCCAATGCCTGTAATAGTATATTTCATAACTGTGAAAATATTGCCGTTATGCAAGATGAAGTGAAAATTAAATTAAAAAATATTTGAAATTGCCGGCAAAAAGTGACTGGTTGGTTCTTCTGCATTTTCAACTTACAAATTTTGCTCCAGTCTCTGTGCTTGTTTTTTTTTTTAATGTTACGTTCAAAAGATGGCAACCTCTAGCAGGTTGACAGTATCGCACCCTATAGGCCCGTTAATCCCGCCCACCACCAAGAGTTCTCTCGAACTAGGCACCACCGCAGACACGCTGCAGTAACGAGGGGTGGGTATCACGCCGATCAGCTCCCACGAGAATTCCATGGTGTCGTAACGGTATACTTCTCCGCTGGCTTTTTTCCCGTTCTTCAGTCCTCCCACGAGCACCAGACTGCCGTTGAGAGACGTGCAGGTGGTGTGAGTGAGGGGGGCGGCTGGAATTTCCCTCCAAGGGAAGCCGAGTGTGTATGTCTCGCGAGTTTCCACTTGTGTCTTCTTCTCGCTTGCCGGTGTCGAGGATCGGATGAGATCGCGAACGGCACAGCACACGGCAACTGTTGACTGTTTCCCCTCGGGTGAAAACCCCCCAAGTACGTAAAAATCCTCCCCGCATAGGACAGACGAGGGTGAGCTGATTGGTAAAGGGAGATCAACTCCACGAGACCACTCTTTTTTAGCAATGTCCAGTATTTCCACTGTAGCGATTCTCTGGTTGTTTTTTATCGATCCTCCGGCCACAATGAGTGTGTTCCCGCTGGTTGCCGTGGTTACATAGTGGCGTGCAGTGGGGAGGGGAGGGTATATTTCCTTCCAGGTCCCGTCCATTTCGGAAGAGTAGGTGAGAATCTTGTCGGTATCTGCATGGTCAAAAGGTGTGAATCCACCCACGATTGATAGACTGCCTTCAATGATGGCCAAGCTGAAACCCACATGCGGGGGTGGAGGAAGGCGTGTCCATTTTTTGTTGCTACACAAGAAAGGAAAAAAATACTGAGTTAGTGTGTATCATATAATGTATAAAGTAATGATAAATCTGACAGCAGTGTGAATTGTGGTGATTCATACTTTAAATCCATATAACCTTTCTTCTTATTTCTTCATAATTATACCACTCTCATTATTCAACGACATAAACCACTCATCATTGACTGATTCACTGCAACACTAATGAATTGCATGAACTTCTAGTGAGTCCTCTAACCCACTATGTAGCCATACCATAAAGTTAGGTATTCACAGTTATATCTCAAAACCGTGAGATCCTTGTCACACACACACACACACACACACACACACACACACACACACACACAACACCAGCTATTAGCTACACGGTGTTAGAGAGAGAGAGAGCTCTATTCTTGTTGTTTTGCCATTCCTGAGAACTATTATTAGCACTATGCCCAGGGGTCATGAGAACATTGGATTCCTGTAGTTAACACTATGGCCATTTTCACCATCTCATTCAATCATGCCAACACAAACCACAATTACTTAGTTTACTGAAAATGAAAGTTTGGAGGTACACAGGTGTTGTTGTGTTGATGTACTTAATTATCAGTGTTTTAGAAGGTTGTTGAGATAAAGATCAGGTGACAGCCACTGGCGGGCGCTGCACTAGCGCAAGCGAATGAGTCGTTAGAGCTGCTGACATCTTGTTTGCGTGTTGTCGATACTGAGTTTGGGGGTTTCGAAACGGTAGGAAAGAATAGAAGTGAAACTAAAAGATAGCTCGTGTCTGTACTGTGACTTGCAAAGGTGTGTGTATGTGTCATGAGTATAGCGTGTGTGTGTGTGTGTGTGTGTATGTGTGCGGGAGTATAGTGTGTGTGTATGTGTGCGGGAGTATAGTGTGTGTGTGTGTGAGTGTGAGTTTTGAATGGTAGTATTTTTTATGCACTAGGGTTGACTGATTACAAGACACAATGTTTAGTAGTGGCACAGATGTCTGACAAAGATCAACATCAAGACTTTCCATTCCATTTAATGTGGCAGTATGTTTTCCTCTTACCTGCTATGGAACTGTAATTGGTATGTTATGCTGACCTCTGCTCGAACTTAATGTGTTTGTAATAATACATACATGGCTTCTTTCAAATTATGTGCTTTTAAAGAGTAGTGTTTTTCATAAAGCAGTTACTAAAATATGTGAGAAATAGTTCTGCTTTGGACAAGATTGATGGCTTATGTATAACATAGCTAATTAAGTAGTTTTGGTATGTAGTTGTATGTGTCAGCTGTTTGTTAAAAAGTAAAACTCCAATTTAGAATCAATTCTACCATCTTCTCTTTGTATTTCATAATAGCCCAATTATTTTGAGTCAAGCGAAATTAATCTTCCAACAATAAGTGTCTGAACATGTAATGACTGAAGAATTGAATTATAGTGTGTACCAATTTCACCTAGCAGTGTGTGTGATCAACTAATGCATCTCACAGAGTTGTTATAGCCTGGCATTTCTTACCTGTAGTTGTAGTCATAGATATCACTGGTTCCTCCATTCTTGAAATATACACTGTTCCCGCACAGAGCCGACTGACCGCTGAAGATGCCGTAGTTCAGGAATTCTCCGCCCCCCAGCCAGGAGAGCTTCTTCTTCCCGGCTGGCAAGTCTTGAAACTCGGGTAGCTCAGTCATAGAAGGCTCTGAAGTCAGGGACAAAGAAGTGTTGCTCTCTTTGCCATGAAGAGACTTCAAACTGTCCTTCTTACCTTTCTTCTGCTTCACCGAATGATTCTTAAACATGGTCTCTACTGACTTCTTCTTAATAGGTAATTGACACTATTTTTCCTTCAACAAAACAGTTACCAGTGCTTTTCCCTTGGTACAAGCAAAACTGATCAATTTCTTGCAATTCCTGCAGTATATATATGTTGCAGATTCCCAAGAGGATGTTGTGTCCAGGAATGTCTTCCTGTTTAGAGTGTAATTATCTCACACTTGTCTTTCCTGGGGCAATTTCCAAGTATTCTGCAAGAAAGTCTAGAATGACACAAGTTCTTCGATTGTCGTCAATTTCTCCAGCTTAGACACCAAATTTGGTAAACTCTGTTCCTTTCACAGGCAGGATATCACTCTGGTTGACTAGTACAGCTTTGCAGAACCAGTATTGGCAGTTTTATTGGAAGTCTTTGTTCACTGAACTGGTTAGCTGAGAACGCCTAATTGCAATCTATATATGGCCTTTTCCCTACCTGCACTTCTATGAACTACGAACTTCCTCTATGCTTTGTGTCGCGAAGCAACTAGAGTGCTTGCTGGTACTCTCTGTAGGTATTCAGTTCCACCACTCAGGTTGTGTGTGGTGCAGTGTGGCTTCAGCTGGGTGGGGCGCTGGGGATCCTGGGCACAGTTTTGTGTGTTTGAAGTTTACTGGAGGACTTCAATTGATGACTTACAGCGTCTGAATAGACTTGCTTGTGTGTGTGGACTCTTCTGGTTTCCTCTTGCTGTAGAGCAAGCAATGGATGTGTAGCTTTAACTAATAACAACAGCCAGCCACTCCTGGTGCAGGCTGTGGGCTCCTTGCTGTCAACACTCTGTCATGGAATGGTTTCCTTCTGCTAGGATTGTGATCCAATGAACAGGGGCTTTACCCTTAATAACGGTGAAGATAAAGATCAGTAAATGTTGATTCAGAACTATATAGATAGTTTATTGAAGACTGTTCCAGAACCAATTCCAGATGCAAGACAGATCTCTTGACTACAGCAGCAACACTTTGACCTACACAGATATGCTTGATTATTGGCCTAACAAGTGAAGTCCACTGTGTTTTATACCACCCATCTGCACATCCTGTATACACATTACTTACATAATGTACATGCATGCATACATTCACGCATACATACTTGTGCGTGCGCGTATGTTGTAACAGCAACTGTTGAGTTGGTGTTTTTGTGGCCCAATCATAACTGTGAGATTGTTTACTTTCAGGAGGATCAAATAATTCTACATGTTCTATACAAAAACAACACACACTCCATTCATTCATTCTCTGAAAGTGAAACTTTAAAAATAAAAATAAAAAATTGGGAATTAAAAATAGATAACTTAATTTAATGTTTGTCTGTCAATTTTAGTATCTTCACCTTCAGCACAATATACATGTATACGTACTCGTTTAAATCATCCACTCCCCCCTCCTCAACCTTTCACCTTGCACTAAAGAGCCACTATGAAAGCCTTTCTGAGTATGTGTTTCATTTAGTAATGCAAGAAATAGTCATTCACTCTCATCTGCCAATACTAAAGATCAATCCACACTTAATTTGTCATTTAGCTGTTATAAATTTGTCTATCACTTTTTTTTATATATTAAGATGGTTCTATTCTTGTTGCATACTTGGTGCAGGAGTCAGTGTTATGAATTGGAAGTCATACGTATTCTCTAGAAGCTTTCTGGTATGTAGGAATAAAAAGTGTTAGTATTATTAGTTTTTGACTGACTGGGAAAAAAACAAGCTTACTTGGCATTCATCCGTTAGTTGTTGGGTGAAAATTCACCTTCATAGCAGTGCATTTGGTGGTGTGATTTAGTTGGATAAAGTTGAACTTATTTTGTAGAGGTTTTGGTGTCATTTGACAGTTTATCTTGTAGAATAACATTTTATTGTTGTGACAGAACTGTGTTATTAGAGTTTGTGGTTGATTCTAGACGTCTGGATAATTCACACAATGGATAGGAATTCCTCCAGTATACAACTCACTGCATGTCGTCATAGCATAATCACTGCACATAATAAGTCTGTAAACAACTTGCTAGGGTTTTAGTGGAAAACAAATCCTTCATGTGTATGTCTGTTGCAATTCTAATTGAGTATTGCTGTATGAGAATGGCATCTGATGTTTGGTGTTTACAACAATGAAAGCTAAATGAAGTCAGGTATGCTGGTGTCATTTCCATACTTCACAGGCACCTGTTGGAAAGATCTACTATTAACGAATGACTTGATAATTATTATAAAGATCTTTTGCATTTAGGTCAAGTTTGGAATTAGAGGATTGTCCATCCTATTAAGCGTCTCTTGAGAAAGTGAGAGAAATGCATGCTATTACTAATAGATGATGATATAGTCAGGCATGGGTAGTGAAGGGACGCCTTACAGCTTGCTACTTGGCTCCCTCTGCCATTGGTGTTGAATGCATTGGTGGAAATTAGCTCTACTTTCCTCTTTATATCAGTGGCTAGCCGGTAGTTTAGATACATGTACACATGTAGTTATTGGTAATAGAATGTATGTATGTATATATGAGACAATGCAATCAAAGGAAGATCTACTAGTGTCACACTGGTCGGCAATTAACAGTAACCACTATAATTATGTTGTTATAGCCAGCTTTCTGAGATCTGAGGAGATATAATAACAAGGTACATGTATTGGTTTAAATTCCAAGTGGTTGATTCAGTGTTCTGGTCCATTGGTAGTAGTAGCTTCATCTTAGAAAACTCAACCATGTATAATGATGATGATGATGATAATAATAATGATAAAAATAACAATTTTAAACAATAATAATAATATTTTTTTAATGACGATAGTAAAAATAATAACATCAGTTTTCTCTGTTTATGAGCCAAAGGATTCTTGTCCGAGATGTAATGGTGATTAAAAGATCAATATGAACATGGCTTACCTATGAATATAACTAGTGATGTGCTACAGCACAAAAGGCGAGTGAGCTGGTCTGACTGAACTCTTCGAGTAGAATGTTTTTGTTTAATTTATTGTGCTAATCTTTAGCAACACACAAACTTGTACACACCTATATATACTTGATCACTGGATACACCAGCACAAGACTTACATACATCGCATTTGCTAATGTTTACGTTTTAAGTAGTCTCCGGGGGTGGACACGCATTGACCTCTTTGAAGAATTTTTCCATATATATATTATAATACATATAATTATATTATATATATATATATATATACCAAAATCTCAATTGATACTCGTTAGTGAGAGTCTCACTTCGCTTTCCCAATAATTGAGTGGAGCCATCTATAGTACAGTGGCTGCAAGTGAGCTAGTGCCCAGCAAATGGAAAATCTACTCCGTAAGGTTGGACATAGTATTACATAGCTTTGCAGCAATTGTTTACCTATACTGTATATTTAGCATATGGACTGACTTTGTTTCCTTTTGTGAAGTAAAGTGTTCACAAAGTGGATTAAGTATTCAGTATTTTCTACTATTTTTGACTCAATCTATTCTAATACCCGGTAGTAAAATAGTAGTTAATGAACCCATAGTTGAGTTAAAATAAACTTTAGAAACTTTGAAATTGTAAGAATTAAAAAACAGTAAGTTTTATTGTTGTGCACATAATATGAAATTCTTAAATGTAGTAAATCTAAAATAGCTGGGAAAGTTTTTAAGATAAAAAGGAACTGGATCCATTTAACATAAATTCATGAGATTTTCAAGTTGTTTTAGGTATTTTATTATCATTAAATGCTTCATTTCATGAAATGAAATCTTATTTTTAAAAAAGAATAAAGTTGGGGGTGATACTTACAGATCCAGTTACACAATGTGTTATCATATGAATGAAATTCGTCTAGATAGCTAGCTGGTTGTGTAATGTTCTCGACAGGGGGCGAGTCAAATACTATCTTCTGCGAGTGTTCTTATAAGGTAAATAATAATTTAAATATCATGTGGTGATAATTTTAAGCAAAAATGGTAATTAAGTTGTGGAGCATATCTAGAAGCGATTGAAACCAATGAAGCTATGTTTTTAAGCAGTAGTTATCTGCCATTAGCAATCAAACTTCCTAATGTTTTACTCCTTGCTGGTTTCCTCTTCTCAGAGTCACTTTGGTAGAAGTTATATTTATAATTATAGATCCAAATTAAATGTTAGCTGGAGCAATATATGAATGACAGCAACATCAGCACGGGTTTCTTGCCTGTTCGTTGGTAGTCATTGCTCACCATTGAATTGTTTATTTTAACTGCAGTTTATTGGAACCCAATGTATATTTTTAACCCCTTGTAACCATGCATTGAAGGCAATAGCAATGTTGGCATTTTTTTGTAATGTATTTTAATAAAAATTATTGTTACATGTACAGATAATATATCTGGCTAACTACAATAGACATGTATTTGTAGTACCTATAATACGTATAGTGTTCATTCATCTTGAGTTCCATTTATGGAATCTTTTCATACGGTTTTTAAAGTCATCAGTCCTTTGGATAGCTCGGTGTCTTAGTTGGCCAATTTGATCTTTATATTTTCGTATCAGTAAAATGATACGTTTTCTTTGTACATGTGCCGCTTGTTCATGTGTCTCTTGTTCATTTAAAAATTGGATCATGTCTCCAAATTCTGTAATTGTTGGAACTGTAGTTTTTGTTCTTTTTTTAAATTCTGTCGTCAAATAAAAAATGTATTCCCTCTCTTCGTCATTTATACCGTCTTTCACTTCATCTTTTATAGTTTCTGCCATGTTTTCTCGTTCTCTCCTATCAATCTCCTCCTCATCCTTAGTTTCTTGAAGTTTTGTGTAGGAACTGTCACGATATTCCTGTAGCTTTCTTTCTATTTCAGGGTTCTTTTTTTCGTATTCTTTTATTTCCACATCCAATATACCGATCAAATATTTGTACTTTTGTGAGGCTGGATCTGCATTTTCCATTTTTTGTGTCACCCGTTCCATTATCTCATCCCACTCATTACTATCCTTACTTGCCATCTTCTTCACTCTCCAAGAGTTTTTTATTTTATTATTATTTGCTGATTGCAATTCCTTCACTCACTGAGAGGTTACACAGCGTCTTTTAGTAAGTGAGTTAACTCTACTAAAATACATCTTATTTATACAGAATCGTAACACACCCCTTAACTGGACTACCACCCCCAATTACGTAATCACACTCTTGAATATCTGTATATCACCATAATTCGTTTAAGTGGTTAAGGTGGTTGGTATATTGAGCAGTTTAAGGGGTGTGTTATGTTTATCTAAGGGGTGTGTTGCGTTATGTAGTTAAGGGTTGTGTGGTGAGATGCTCAGTCTGAAAAGGCGGAATTTTCAAAAGAATATTTGACAACTACCGTGAATGATCAGAGGTTCCTGATATCCGCATGACAGTGCCTTCCAGTTCAGAGAGGAGTGCACAAGTCCTGGGTCACAAGTCCCAAACCTGATGCTGCAATTCTCCTATGCCAGCAATTTCTAGTGACCTTATTGTTTTTTGGACTCGTATAATATTCCTAAACAACAATAACTCATTATGTTAAGTACACTATATAGTTTATTTTTGGCAAGCCCTAGTAACTAATTGTTGCTGTGATTAGTTACGAGATGGTTGATAACATTATAATGGCAAAGTAACTATAGGGAGGTGTGATTTACAAGAGCTAGTCTTAAACTCAAGGTTTTGTTGTTGTTGTTGTTGCTGTTGTTGTTGTTTAGGAATATTGTACAAGTCTAAACACAATAAGGTCACTAGAAATTGATTGTTCCTTACTCAGTAGATGTTTTTTTTTTTTTCCACATGGACCAAGCTTGTGATTGAATTCTGGTGGTTTCATTTGGTTGAGGGATTCAGTTTATTATTGTACTTAATATTTTGATAGGAGAGGCATGTGTAGAAATGTTTACATAGCATGCCATCACTGAGCAGATGGTAACATCACAAGAAACAGGTGCATAAAAGGGATGGCCCCACCCACAACTTGACGTAGTCGTTTCCCATATGTATGTTATGTTGTCTTTACAATCTAACTGTTAAAGAAGGAAAGATTTACTATACTTATGATCCTCAATCAATTGCTCCCATGTAACATTAAATCACTAGGACTTTTCATAAGTGCATGGATACGAAAAAGGCTGGTTGTTGTGGCTTTGTATGTATGTATGTATGTATGTATGTATGCATATCTTAGTTTACTAACAACCTGCAAAATTTAGGAATGGAATCCCAGTGGGTAAAGGGTCATGGGACTTCAGGGCATTATGTCAATGTCTAGCATGTCTGCCCCTAATGAGTTCAATGTGAACTCTAATCTACGTAGTTAAATCATCTTGTAGACTTGTTCAGCATCAATATGCATTAGATATACGAGGAGGCTTATACAACTCATGGCTGACGCACTGTACTTGTAGCTATCAGTGTTGTTTCAGTGTTACGTACATAGATTCATTCTTAGGAATGGTGTAGTTCATGTGCAGCTGTGAACTTTGAATTGTTCTTCAACTTTGAAGCCACTGCTTTTGACCTTTCGGTTCAGTTTAACCTGTCTTTTGCTGTACGTCCTTGTAAAAACGTATCTATATTCCTATTAAACATTTCCAATATATCTGGCAAGATAAGGTTTCTGTTACCTTGATTGAAGGTTTTGTTTCAAGTCCGTCAAATTAGGCGGCTTCTGCTATACAGATGGTGTCAAGGTGTTCCTCATTCATAATGGAGGATGTCACTCCGGGTGTCAACTTGATGGTTGATTTACTGCCTGGTGTACTAACCTTGAACACTGGTGATATAGGATAATACTGCCCTGAGTAAATTCCTGTTTATTTTAATACATTTCCTATGGTGCAATAGTTATTGGACACAGTTTAGTACACAATAATTGCATTAAATTATTACTTTGTTAAGCACTTTTTTTTATTTATTTTTTTATTTTTATTTTTTTATAATTTTTAAAAAAATAGACTAATAATTGGCGAGCGAGCGTAGCGAGCGAGACACTTACAGGGGTAAAAATGAAAAAATCGGGGAAGTTTGTTTATTTATTTGTATATATGTATGGACGTACGTAAGGCATTTTTGTACTTTGACCCTCGCGTTTTTGTGTTAGTTCGGTTGTCGACCCCGTCCCTAACTTCACTAAACAGAATCCTCTGTTTATCGATCAGTACCCGTATCACCCTAGAAATTGAATTGTTTACCTTTTTTAATTCTTTTGCGGGTGCAGTTAAAACTTGAAAACTTAAGGGACTTCCATTTCTATTTGAGTTAGTGGCGGTTGTAAGTCAATGCGCTCTTTGTCACGGTTATAAGCCGTGCGCAACAGTATTTACTTGAAAATACATTGTCCACTAGACTACCGCGAAGGTAAGTCTGTGTGTAGGTGCATGTCCAGTTGTGTCAAAGAATTGTGTGTTACAACCACTACTTAGCTAAAGAATATCACAAAGAAAACTCGGGTATGCGAAAACTGGACCTTATTTTCAGTAGCTTCAGTGTTAGAAGTCAAAATCATTCATATAAAAAATAGTATAGTCTTTAGGCTCGCTCGCCATTTGTGCTCAAGCACATCACTAGTAGTAGTTGGGATGAGACCATGACATAGCTGTGACTCTTACAAATGTGCATGGAAAGGGTTGCCTGTAAGCTTTTACATCAGCCTAAAGTTAGTCTTATTTACACAGAATCATAACACACCCCTTACCTGTGCAACTAAACACACCCTGAAACTCCCCGCACAACATGCTTGTTTATCACCCCCCAATTATTAGTCCGTTAGACTAATCATCTAATGAATGTCTGTGTACCACCTTAATCAATCGTTAAAGGGGTGTTTTACGTAGTTGTGCTGCAGGATTAAGGGGTGGTTTGTGTTGATAGTTGAGGTATTGTATGTGGAGCGGTTAATGAATATATGATATTGTGCTGTTAAAGGGGTGTGTTGTTAATGATAGTTGAGGTATTGTATATTGAGCGATTAATGAATATATGATATTGTGCTGTTAAAGGGGTGTGTTGTTAACAAGTTCAAGGTGTGCTGTGTTGTGATGTAGAATTCATACTGATGTAGTTTAGTCTAAACTGCAGTATTCTCACAAGATTACTTGACGACAAGGGAATTCTAATTGGTTGTATTTTTTTTATTTATTTTTTAACAGAAGTGAATTACCATTTGTCGAATTACACATTGTAAGCTTCAAACTGTCTCGTGAAGGATTTAGTATCTAAACCATCATAGTCACAACAATACAACACCTCTGTTCGGTAAACATCTAATATGTGGTTACCATACAGTGGTGTCCAACAGTTCACAAGTCCTGTGTACGTGTGTTCCCAAACCTAATACTGTAATTCTCCTATAACAACAAAAAGGATTAGATGTGCGGGTCAGGAATGAACTACGGTATGTTACACGATGTGAGATAACTTTATCACATTGTGAGGTACGATATAAGGAAGTGCTTACTTGTAAAAGCTGGTTCCAATGAACAAAATTAAACACAATGTGTGTGTGTGTTTGTTTTCTTGTTGATTTGGAATACTGTACGGGTGTCAAAGCCGAACACATTAAAGTCATTTTAAATTGTTCCCTACTTAGTAGGCCCTTTTTTTTTTTAGATTCCATACGGATTAAGTGTGTGTAGATATCTGTTTAGCCAACATTCATTTATGCTGAATTAATGAAGGGGCTACCTACCACCTCATTGCTGCATTCTTTGATAAGAGAGAGAGACAGATAAACCTATCATAACCAATAAACCTATCACATAACCCGGAGCAGATGGTCACATTGTGAGGCAATGGAGAGGATAGTCTCAACCACAACTTGACTTGGTGTCTCTTCCCATATGCTGACTTTGCAAATCTAACTGAAAAAGGAGAATTTTGCTATACTTGTATCTTTGATCCAATGGTTATCTCATTGCTACTGTAAGAAGGAGGTTTAGACTGTCAAACATGCCAGACACTAATGAGTTTAATGTAAACTCTAATCTAATGAATCGTCTTGTAGACTTGTCCAGTGGCTACGTACAGTAGTCTTTCATTTTCAATATACATAACTTCATCGGACTCTAAGTGTACTGTGCTTGTAACTTTTATTGTGTTCCATTTCAGGCTTCTTGCACAGCAATTAAGGGGTAGAACTGGTTGACGAAAGAATAGCTACCGGAGGATTGTCTTTCATTTTCAATTATAACTAAAAATACTGTACTTGTCAATGTTGTTTCAGTGTATGTATGTAGATTAATTTATTATGGATAGGAAACTGGAGATTCTGAAGGCCTAGGTGTCAGCCATTTCTTCCCCTTAAAGAAGCCTGAAATAATAATAATAATAATAATAATAATAATAAAATTTAAAAATAAAAATAAAATGGTGAATATCAAGGTTGAAACTGAATGAAGTCTACAGTTACACTTGTATTACACTTTTCCTGGTGAACTCTTTGACCTTCTATTTGACCTGTCTTTATGCATCCTTAATTAGAACTTATCAAATTCCTACTAAGATATTTCCCATATGTGACAAGACAAGATTTACGTTATCTTCCCTCTCTCAGAGTAAAGGTTGTGTTTCCAGTCTCATAAGTTAGTCAGCAACACAAGGAAAGGCTTCTGCTATACAGATGGTATCAAGGTGTTCCTCATTCATAATGGAGGATGTCACTCGGGTGTCAACTTGACGGTTGATTTAAAGCCTGGTGTACTAAGTGTTGTATAACCAGTAACACCTTTCTAACGACTACATATAAACTTAGCGACTGATTATGTACGCATGTACATAGCTTTTCTATGGTTTCATGCCCTATCTAACATGAGGTGTGCACACTCAATTCCCTCTTAATATCTGGACACCTCTACACCGGCTCTAATTCACCACTCAATTTATCAATTCTCTAATTTGACAACCAGTTCCAGAGAGTTGTAGAGAAGCCTACTGAAGGGTGAAAGCTAAAGAGGACTGTGTTTAAGCTTGAACAAAAACCCTGGAACTTCTTGGAAAGGGTTGAATCAATGTGTAGTTAGTGGAGGTCTTTCCCTGAGTAACGGGCATTTATGAGATATGAGCATCTTCAGTCCCGTGGTGCCTAGATAGGAGAAATCTGAGTGTATGTACATTATTATTAATATGAAGCACCAAAGGTGCGAACTCTCAGCACTATTAAACACTACCTTGCTATTACAATATAATCTCCTTCCAAAAGAACAAGCAATCTGTTAGATATTTTTAATGAGGTATCAAAATAGCTCGACCAATGAAAATGGTACATTGAAACGCTGTCTTCATCAGAGGAGAAGCTAAACTAGCCAGAAACACTCACCGGTATACATTTTCAACGGGAAACTTCACTTCTTTCAGCTCAGTCAACTTCCCCGGAGTAAAGCTTGGAAGACTTAAGCATAGAGCGAACTACACCTGGCTGCAGAAATTATTTGCTCACGTGATTATGACGTGATGCTAGGGGGAATTAGCTTGTACCTACGCAGAGTTGAAAGCTTCACATTTTCTCAACGATTAGCCCGAAATTAAAAAAAAGTAGCACAATAAAAAGTCTTAAATCTTCTTCATCCTGAGCAAGTTCATACCTAAATCAACTGTTAATTGTCAGTAATCTCCAAAATCAGAGCGGGACAGATAGACAGACAGACGAACAGACAGGACGACTACCAGGGATTCATACAGGATTTTTCGCTGGGGGAGGGGGGGGGGGATTTTGTTGAGTTGCAAAAAAACAGTTTATTTACATAATATGGTCAAGTCATGACCGTGAGACTGTGAAACAGATTCAGATGAAAACTTGACAAACTATACAATAGTTAGGTGCCTTCTCCGAGACTATTTTTAGAGTCTTGGAGGCATTAAGCTTTTACATCCCGAGCGCAGTGAGGGCATTACTTAGGGCCTGAGAGACCCTAAAAACAGTAGTTCACGACGGCTGCACAGTGCCTAACTAATTTAGAATGTAGCGATTGGTCTTTAACAACGTAATAGGAGTGACTCTAAGCACAATCAGAGGGACACTAATTGACCCTGCCCTCAAAGCGAGGAGACCAAGTTTATAGTGTTCCTCTCTGGAGGACCTAAGCAATATAAAGTCCCTCTGTCACTATACAAAAACTACAGCATCTATGCTTTAATAAGAATTGGTATTGAAGCACCAGAACTAAGGAAATGTTGATCTTGAAGAAGTGTAACTAATCTGTAAGGCTATTTATACTAATCATTAATTTTTCTGATGAGTTCAGTTGGGGAAAAAATTTTTAGGGTGGGGGGGGATCCCAGGGCTCCCATAGTCTGTATGAAACCCCTCTCGTGCATGCACGCTGAGGGTTAATAACAGACATGCACAGAGCTATAGACAAGGAAAATGCAATGTTATGTGTTGGCTTGTAGTAAAAAAAATTAAGCAATTGCGTATTGAGGAGAAAAATTATTTGAAATTGAAACTTATTTTATTTATAAATAAGACTTGTTAAACAAAAACTATTATACATTTCAGATTATGTAAAGCTACAATAACAGGTTAGGCTGACTTGTAGCTTTTCTGTCGAGTTTAGTGTTAATTGTGTGGACATGTGTGAGGTTGAGTGAAATATTAATTAGAGAATAAATAGATATTATGATAAAGTTGTAGTAAATCACGAACTTAAAGTAGAAATATTTGTAGAGGAAATGGAGGAAATGAATATTTATGTTACATGTGTATGATGTGTTATGCACTTTGTGTGTTGATGTAGACTACCAGTAGTAGTAGTGACACCATAATAATAATAATAGTGACTATGTACATGTTTTGAGGAATTGCAATATCAGAGGTTCATTAAGTGGGGCCAGAGGGCACTCGCCCCTCCTTGAAATATTCTTAAAATTTCATAAGCAAGAATGAAGTTAAAAGTGAATAATGAAGGTGATTGCAACTGCTTAAATCATAAGTTTATTGCTGCTCTAATTATTATCTTGGTAATTGAAACCCATCTCCTTTTCCATCTTAATTATGTATGAAAGTTGTGACCCCCTCAAGGTAGCGAAGCTCAATCTCACCCCCCTTAGATTAGTACTATTGTTATTTCCTTCTTTCTTTTTTTTTTTTTCGTTTTTTTTTTTTAATAGACTAGCTATAATATTAGTAGAAGTGGCGGTTATGATGTAGCAGTTCCTCTCAGAAACATAAAGCAAGTTCACTGTTCACAAGAAGGGTTGCCTGCTAGTTTTTTTCATCTCCACAACTCTGCTCATTTCACGATCTTTTTCATGTAATAGTAGGAATACATATTTAATCAGTAGACAAGGAGGCAATGTATGTATGTACATGTTTGGGGAAATAATGCAACGAAATTGTCTCATGAGTCGTATCTTAACATGTGTAAGTTTAGGGAACTATATAGATTAAGAAAATTTCAGGGGAAAAAAGGGGGGGGGTGAAGATGGACCAGTGCTCCCTCCTGTGTTAAGCACTGTAGTGACATCGTGATCTTGCATGCATCTGAGTGTCCATACTTCATTTCTGCCGTACTGTATTACTACCAAACAGAAGTATTATTTTAGCTACAATTTAAGACCCTATAGGCTATAAAGGACTAGTACATATCCTATAGTTTTAATAAATAAAGTAATGAGTATATCATAATCATAGTCATCATAATACTATAAACCCCATGTTGGTATCAGCTACAGGTCATCCATGGAATCTAGTTTTACGTACGTAAAATGTTTTTGTAGGCATCATTTGTGCCTGTGGCAGGTAGCAACATGACACTCCCCCTCGTATCAGAGGACAAGGTGCTGTTTGGTGTCATAGCAACACATCCACAGGTGAAGACCGTGAAGGAGTTGGAGAGACAGTACAACCACCTGGACGTGTCCACCATACGCAAGGAGGTGGGTGTGGCTTAGAGGAGCGGTTATGTGGCAGTATTAAAGTACATAAATGAAATAGTTTGTGACTTTTTTCTGGGCTATATTTAGACAAGTCTATTAGTGAGGATGTGGTTGTGTGCAGTGGACTCGTGTATTTGTGTGTGCAGACCCTTGAGGAACTAAGAGGGAAGTATCTTCTAATTCATAGATGTTGAAAACTAATAACATGTCTTACAGATCTTCATCACTTGCAATAATAATATACAGCAGAGCTAATGAAAACACACACACACACACACACCACATACTATTTATAAAAAAATAATACTGTACACAAGACTAATATATACCTAGCTTACCAATTTGAGTGATAGAAGCATTTTACCAACTTCTTTCTGTGACTATATTCTCTATAGCTATCCCTATCGGAGTCGGATGACATTACTCCTGTCACCTTAGTCCACAATACTGGCGTGCACTTGTCCGGAGCCTCTCGCACCTTGGGGGCGGTGCTGTGCGGGTTCTCCGGCATACGGTTCTTCCACCCGCAGCCTCTCCGCACGCTGCTGTCTTCGGTGGGCGGGACCAAGGTCGTGCTGGGTCTCGTTGCCATGGCAACCACGGTGGACAACCTGTATGCGTCCATGAAGGCTCTGGTGTGCATTGTCGGCAACAATCCAGTGGGACTCAAGGAGATGGAGCGGACGGGCGGGTTCAAGGTGAGCACATGCATGTAGTGGCCCGTGCATGTAGTGGCCCGTGTGTACATGTGTGTATATGTCTTGTGTGAATGAGGTTTACATGCCCATATACTTACATGTGTGTGTGTTTGTATGAGTGTGTGTGTGTGCATGCGTGTGTGTTTGTATGAGTGTGTTTGTATGAGTGTGTGTGTGTGTGTTTGTATGAGTGTGTGTGTGTGTGTGTGTGTGTGTGTGTTTTTATGAGTGTGTTTATATGAGTGTATGTGTGTGTGTGTGTTTGTATGAGTGTGTGTGTGTGTATATATGATTATATATTGTGTATTCTATTGCCAGATATGACAATTGAAGGTCATTGTTGTTTAGACAGAGAGTAATGTCCACAAAGGACCAGGTCCATCTTGTTGAATTAATGATTTACTGGATTACATTCCTCCAGTATGTCACCATGCACAACACATAACAACACACACGGAACAAGCCGGACTTCTGATGAATAGTGTTCTCGTTGTTGAGTAGGATAGGTGCACACAATATGCTATACACACTGTACATGAACACTCCCAGGTGCGGGCATGCTCGTTGAACTCTCTGGGACTCCTGGGCACAACTCGCCAATGCAGTCAATTTTCAAATCTCATTAGATGTATTCTCTCTCTTTCACAGGCTTTTTTATTATTTTATTTTTTTAACAATGCAGAATTTTAAAATGTTTGGCTGTCACTGGGAACTAACCAAGTACTGCTTGCTTAACGCACAAGCGCTCTTGAAGAAATTGTGAATTTTCAAATGTTATTTGCCTTTTATATATTCTGCTAAAGCTGCAAACATAATATTCAATGATTTAGGTCCGTAAACTTGTGTGTAATACTTGTGTGTGTGTGTGTGTGTGTGTGTGTCAGGTATTGGGTATGCTCCTTCGTTCTAAGTCTCATCTAGTCAATTCCAACATCCTCCATCTCACCTACACTTTAGTTGGGACTGTGGACTCCTCCCAGGAAAGCTCTACTATTCCAAACCTCATTGCATTCAAGGACCTGCTGGCTGGTAAGTGGGTGGGGCTGAGAAAGGAGTGGGACTGATTGGATGACTTGGGGTGGGGTTGGTCCACGATTGGGGGTGGGGCTGACTTGGGTAGGAGCTGATTGGTTGGATGGCTAGGCTGTGACTCATTGGGTGACTTGCATTGGTGTTAGTAGAATAGAAACCACAACAGCAATGTCATTGATTCAGTCATTCTTGGCTGAAATAATTATAATAATAGCAATTTTTCTCGTTCTAACAGCCAATATTATGTTAATTAAAACTTAACCCGAAGTAAGAAGTCTAAACATCGGGCTAAGTTTTAACTAACATAATAATTATGCTATAATAGCAAATTTTCTTGTTCTAACAGCCTATATAGGCTGTTAGAATGAGTAAATTTGCTACAGTTCCATTATAATACAGCAATACACAATTAGGATTGCAACGGACAAGCATTTAATGGCAGGACACAATAAAATCATGTTACACTGAAACTTTCAAGAGAATAATGTCTACTATTGCCAGAAATGGGAGTTGGTGCTGTTTACAGACAGCTGCCATAAACATTGCTGGAGTTTACCAATCTGGTTGTTCCACAGCTGTGTGTGTGTGTGTGTGTGTGTGTGTGTGTGTGTGTGTGTGTGTGATAAACTAAGTTTCTAAACATTTATATTAGTCCAGTCCCTTACGGAAATTATTGTGACAGAGTGGATAAAAGCATGAAACTTGGCACATACATTCTCTGGGGTGTATCTAGTGAATTCAGAAGGGTAGCCACGAATATATACAACTCTGCTCCGAAATATAACAATTATAACCACAAAAATAACCCCAAAAAGTAATAATAGTGTGATATATGTAAAAAAAAATTAAAAAAATATGAGACATAAGTATTTTATATTCTTGAGATGCAAAAAGGTGTCTTTATTATCTATGAATCTAAAAAAATAACAACAAAAAAACAAAAAAAACCCAGCTAGCTAGCTTCACAATGTCCGCCACATTGGCAGAGGCCAGTGCAAGGAAGCCCAGCTGCTTTACAACGGCATTTCCGGGAGCAGTATGGTTTAGCCTTGCAACCACACCTCAATAGTTCTCTGCTGGCTTTAGCTGCCTCTGGTAAGAGTGTCCATACTGGTCTCCATACTTGTCCATCTTTTTGCCAGCCATAAAATTCTGGTGATGGTGCATTTTGCATAGTCTTGAAGGCTTTTACTCCAAATACTGCACTGGTAGATTGCTCGATTACAATGCTGAAGTAAAGCCGCCTGTAAAAAAAAAAAAGATATATAATTATTGTAACTAGGTAGCTGTAGCAGCTACTGTGAAAAGTTTTACCTGAGTGGGAGGAATATTCTCCATCAATTTGGACCGTTTTGAAAATAATTCTTGTCTCAGGTCATTTACACTGCTAAGTTCAGTGGTTTTATGATACAGGACACAAGTAAAATGCTCCAAGGTTTCAAATAACTTGGATTGTAGTGTCAGTGGCTGAAATGGCTCATGCAAAATATGTGCAAATGCCATGGTTGCTTGTGGAAATGATTTCCAAGCTTCCCACGCAGATTTTTTTGCCTTTCCATGAAACTGTGATGTGGTGTCGCACCCAGAGAAAGCATGAAAGAAAGGTATTGCCCTTGACTTCTCTTCCCCCAATACTTGGCAAATATTGTTAATGCTATAATATCTAAAATTCTTCCCTGTGCCAAACGCAACCCAGATGTTAATTGGTGAATGAATATAAAAAAACAAACCAACAAGGATAACGATGACATCAGTATCAACAGTGCGCACGAGAATATTTGTGGCACCTTGATTATAACTACATCATACAAGTGAAGAGCAATTCTTGTGTCTGCTTCCTCATGATCACAAGATTGAAAATCCTGGCTGGAATAATTCACACTAATAACTGAAGAACCTGGAAAGAAAAAAAAAAAGATAGGGACTGCTGATTGGATATTCATGCAATACATACCTGATGTAACACAAATAACTTTGTCTGACTCGATATCGGAAGACAACACATTAGATGTGAGAAATTCAAAAAGCTCTTGTTTGTTTTTGGTATCACGCAAGAAATCTTGAAAGTTGCAGGGAAGCTTCACATGGCCACTCACTTTCTTACGAATTCCTTTCCCTCGCTTTTCTCTTGTGCATACCTTAAGGCTGTCAGCTTTGTAGACATCCCAGATAATATCGATTCTGCCGCAGTTGAGAAGCTCATTCTTAACATATGTATTGAAAACACTCAGACTATATTCAACAAATGTTGACACACTTGCACAAGATAGAAAATGAACTGCTGCTGAACCATCTATTAGTTTAATGTCAAAGTGTGAAGGTGGTCCAGATGTTACACCTTCTAGAAGAACTAAAAGATCTGATTTCTGGGTGGGCAACCGTAATTTACCATGGTCAGAAATAGATGGTGGCCATGGGTGATTTTCGTGGGAAAAAAATTCCTCTAAATCTCCACCCCGAAAAGTGCTAGCAATATAAAGATGGCTGAATCGATTGCAGTCACTTTTAAGGCTAGAAATCTGTTTTTTAGTTTTACTGCCCTTCAGTGCTTGCCTTTTAAACAGAGGTAAGGATTTCTTCTTGATCAGTTGGTGAATTGAAATGTCCCTGGACACAATAACACCATCAACATATTCTTTGTATTGAGATAGTCCTAGATCTTTTATATTTTTTATTGTTTCAATAACTTCATCACTCGCACAATTGCGGGTATTCAATACTAAAAGTTCAGGGCAATCATCTAAGAAAGGATTTCCCATGCTTGATATAGTAGCACACAAATCACACACATGCTTCTTAAAGAGCTCTTGTACTGACGCATATTGCTCATGATGAGGCAGGTTACCTTCTTCATCAGTGTAACCGGACAACTGACGTTCAAATTCCTTCAGCAAACGAGCTTGCTCAGGCCCTCCAACCATCCAACGTCGAAATGCAATTGGGTTTTCAGTTAGTCCAACAGCTCCTCCTGAATCTTTAACCAATTTGTTGTTTTGTTCATGCGCCTGATCAAGTGGCATGCAAGAGAAGCAATTCTGAGTCTTTTGAAGGACCCAATATTTTTTGAATTCCTCTGCAATGCTGTCAGGTAGAGACTCCATGTCTCTAATGTGAATTGGGATCCAGCGGGCATAATTAACATGATCTAAGGCAAAAAACCATTGCACAAGACTGTCTAGAGACTCAACATACATAGCAAAATTTTTGGTCCAGTGTGCACGGATAAAAATGAATGGTCTGAAATTCCATGATAATGTCCCAAAACTGAAATGTTGGGCTCTTGCGAATCATATCTTGTTGCCATATCTGAAATGAAGCCTCCCCTAGTTCAGCATTAGAAGATATAAATTCCTGCCAGGCCTGACGTTGAAGTTTAGCTAGTGCTAGCAATGTCACTTGATGTACACGCCTTGTTCTAGTCAAATGCGAGGCTTTCAAAAATGACTCGGCTTTTCCTACCGAAGCAACTCCAGCTTCAGTCAATGCAGCAGTCCACCCTGAGCCCTCCAAGAAATCTCCAATAGTACTCCACAAAGCCATCTCAATATGGAGGCCACCAAACATAACTACAAATTTCTTCTCCCCAAAAACTTCAGGCCACTTCCATTGCACAACCCTTGCTAGTGCAAATAATGGCTGATCAAATGCCATTACAGGTACTTGTCCTGGGTTTAGGTGATCAGTAATCATTTTTTGAACATGCATCCCATGCTTTATCATAGATACAGTAGCAGCTTTTTCATAAAACAGGTAATAAAGTGGTAATAGCAGAAGGATTATCTAAATCATTCTGCAAGGACGCATGGAAAGCAGACCATGAAATGTAGTCTTTTTCAAATTTTTCCTTCTGTAAAATCTGAATTCCATGATGCATCCACTCCAATTCTTTCATTTTAGCCTGATCAAGGTGCCCTATAATTTTCTTCCTTGTAGTACAAGATTGAGGTATAGTGACGGTATTTGTGTTGCAAGCAACAGCAGAAACATTGGTATAATTGTCAGGAAGTGAACATTTTCCAGCTAATAAGGGGTTAATCAGAATGGGTTCTCCACTGATACCACAATTGCTTGTGCTAGGAAACTGAAAAATACTGATAGCAGTTCCATGGAAAGAACCTTGTGCTGTGGTTGATGAGGGATTATGGTCGAGATTATCAAGAGCCCGTGCTGTGAATAGACCCTTCCGCAAATTTGGTTGGCAGACTATGCCTTCCTTCTCATAGTGTACTGAGACTGCACTAGCTAGCTGATCCTCTAATTCCATTACTCTTTTATAACTGACACTAACGCCAAGGGCATACAAAGAATTAACAAGGCTTTTACTTCTAGTGAGTGTATGGACTTGTAGTCCTAAATATATTGGAAGGGGTGGTTCACGATCTTTGACATGTCGTGTTGCAGATACCTGATTGCATTTGCTTTTAGCATTGAAATATATCAACTGTGCTATTGTTAAAGAAGCCTGAGATTCAGAAGCACATATTATGTCCTGCCTGTTAATAAGTATGCTAACAAGAGATTTTAGCAGCGGTGGTATGGAATCACACTGACAGTTATCCATTGAAAGAAAAACATTTCCACTGAAAAATTTCCCTTCGAATTATTTTTGTTAACTTTGATAGTAATAATGCTTCAGACTGAAAATCACGTGACTCCAAAGTATCTTTAAATAACTTTTTAAGGCCTTCCTTGAACACTAGAAGTGTGTTTTTACCATCTGTTTCTTCTTTGCAATGACCTAAAAATTGGTCTAATATTTGATCTTTCAGCCTGGTTTTATTTATACTCTTTATTACACCAAACTCACATAAACGTTTCTCATAAAGATTGTGCAATTCAACAAGTTTAAATATATATGTTCCATTATCAACATTACCTTCAATGTAGGAAATCAGCTCAGCAAAAGCTCTTGCTTGTAGTACATTTTTTTCAGTAGTATTACTGCTTTCGCTAGCACATGCCCTCTGTGCACTTCGATAGCGGTTCTTGTATGCAACTAAACAATTTATGTGATATTTTGCATCAATTGCAATAAGATCACCACCAGAAATTCTTGACAGCAGTGACGTGTCTTGGAGTCTGTAGCCATTTCCCTCAATTCTTTATCTAGTCCCATGGTGGAACAATTGTGCAGCTGACCTGACTCATCATCACAAAAAATGCAGGTGGCTTGTAGTGAAGTGGAGCTGCTGTGACGTTTAGACTTTCTCTCTTCAACTGCAGAGTCTAGATGTCGCTTTTTCCCTTTGCTACTTTTTTGTGCACGCTGCAGCTTAGTCAAATTGAACTTCAAGTAGCAAGATTTGTGCCACCTAGCCCGATTTTCAATAAAACTCTCAACTGTTAGTTGATCAGTGGTGAGATCCAACTTGACAGGCAAAGCATTGATCTCCTGAAATCCCTGAACAGCTTTCAGAAATCTGCCATACACCTCTTGGCCATTTCCCTGAAGGTTCTAATGGGCATCTCACATCATCTCCATCCTTGCCACAAATAAGACACTTAGACCAATCCATGGTTAAAATGAAGCCAGAGTATTAATCCATGTGGTCAAGATTGTGCTTTATTTGGAAAGGCCAATCCCATAATTATTAATTATTCATGATGCATTATTTTATTATATGATCCTAACTAGCAAATCTAGCTAATCTGTTGACAGCTAGATATGTAGAAAGTCAACAGCTGTCAATAATCAGAAAGAATTATTACGCAAAAGTGTATAATTAAATTTCATCTTCATGTTAATAGTCCTTACTAGGAATGATAAAATTTGTGGCTACCCTTCTCTTATATATCAAAGAATGTATGTGTGAAGGAAGTTTCATGCTTTTATCCACTCCGTCACAATTTAACATAAAATTGATCATAAGGCACTGGACTAATACTGAACAACAAAGCTTAACTGACCCCACTCTCAGAGTTGACTTTCTCGTTGGCCTTCTTGCCAACCTTAAATTTACTAGGGAGAATACCGCCACGGGAACCAGTGGAAGATGCTTCAACACCAGAGTCTACAGGATTCTTTTTGCAGGCTCTATCCCTCGTCTCTCTCCGGTTCATCCACAGGCCAAGAGAATACAGGAATGTCTACAAACAAGTAAGAGAGAGGATGTACAACAATAGCTGACCAAGCTGAACTATATGAAACAACCAGACAAAAATACAGAGATGTCACCAGGATACTTTTTACAACAACCGATCCAGGAGGTAGATGCTATCAGTCCGAGTGTTAAATCGGAGACAAGATCCAGACTGCCAGTGGAACAGAGGGAACTTCGAATGGTAAAGACGGGACCGTTAGGTCTCCGCTGTGACCAGTAGAAATCTCGGGAGTTTCGATGGCGCAGACCGGACCGAAGACACCGCTGCCGCCAGTTGTGGGAAGCTGGTTCGTAAGGGAGGTATTGCCGTGCACAGTCTCAGAGGAGCTCCTCACAAGTTACTCATGTACTGGCCGGCAAGGTTGCTGCCACCAGAGTTCCACCCCGACCCAGTATAGTCTGACAGATAGAGTTTTAATTCTATTATCAAAAAAAAGAAGGCACGAGGTAGAACTGAAGCAAAATGGCTGATACAACTATTTATATGACCATGAAGACCACACCTATTATGACGAGTACTGACACACGATGACACACACGAGCTAGACTTCCTGCACTGCAGCGTTTAGTTCGCACTACAGCACAGGCACACACATACACACAATAACACCTATGGATCAACACCAATGACTTGCACAAATGGTTAACTTTACTGTGGACAACAATTAACTGAAACAAATGCATGACTAAAATATAGTTAAGTTTAAACGGTTCGATGCGGGCGTGGTCCGGCCACGCCCGGTCTTGACTTTAGGCCCGACCCACAGGAGTGCTGGAAGTGGAAGGGGGTGGCGGGGTGTGGGGTCAAGCATTGAAAGTATAAACTTGTGAGTATCTCTGGTCTGTTTTTAATTTTTTTAATTTACATCTATTATTTTCATTGCTCGAGCTATACTGCAACTTGTTAAGAGTAGTCAATAAATTATTGTTTTGGTCTGAGATGATTTTGCAACAGCTAGATATTATCTCTTAGGGTTCGCACCTTTGGTGCTTCATTAAGTATTTTATTTAATATTTTTTACTTTAGCAATTGAAGAGTCGAGATGCATATCTGGTTCTACTCAGATTAAACCTCCACAGAATATACAACATTTAACATCTAAAGGTGTGAAATATTTATTATACTAATAATTATTTAATATTGATATGCTTTCCCTTTTAAAGATATACCCATTTTTTCTAAGTTATTCTCTGTACAAGAATTTGCTGAATGGATGAGCCAGTATCATGGGTTGTCAGAAGACGACTGTGACAAGTTAAAGAGTAAGGAATATTATGTGCACAGGGCAAATAAGTGGAATTTTCTATTGTCAAGAGGATTTTTTATATTTTCTCCACTTTTCTGGTATAGGATAGGGTTAAATGTCCTATGTGCAGATTGTTTAGCCTCATACTCTATTGGGAAAGTGTAGAAAACATGAAATTTCACTAATACAGAATAATAGAAGATTCCATATATAGTCCTGTTATAAAGCAGACTCTAATGACATTTGATATGTAATTAGCACTCTTGTTATAATGGATACACTCAAATGTTTCTTGCCTATGTCATGATTCAAGAAGAACTCATTCTCTTTTCATTTTTTTTGTGCCAACACAACTTGGACAGACTACAGGAATATTAAGCCTAGTTAAAAATATGTATATTTATTTTACCAAAAATTATTGGCTGATTATCAAGGGGGAAAACTAAGAAATTCTGGCTGTCTATGCTTTATGCTAACAATCGAAATAACTCACTCTGCAGACTTAACTAAAACAGGAACTGTTCATTTATTCATTCATTCAACTGTTCATTTATTTGCACCAACCACCCGGACTCGGCCCCTCCTGCACCCGTCGACATGTCTGGAGTTTGCTCATCAGAAGGTGTCTAACTAGTGACACCTGGAGGACTTAATTAAGAGTTTAAATTATATAAAAAGCACTGGATGTGGTACACTGAATACATTTTGTGATTTAAAACTTGCTTTAAGCAAACCAACCAGTGTGTTATAAATAAATATACGCGTATATGTATATATATATAATGTCTTCTTTTTTTCCTTCAGAAAATAAAATCTCTGGGAAGGCATTTTCTGTGCTGACAGAAGCTAATATAGATGACTTGGTAACAGAGTTTGGTTCCAGAATAACTTTAAAATCAGTGCTTAAGGAGGTAAACCAGCTATGCCAATTTTAATGTTCTGTGTAATGTAACTAGTTCTTGAATAAACTAGTCATTTTTGTGCATTAGCTATTGTGTTATACTTCTGAAACTAATTTAAATAGAAATATGTATAACTAATTAAAAGTATTTTAAAAGTTCATTTTGTTATGCATCATTGGCAACTTCATTATCTATATTGTTTTAGAGTTTACAAAAATGTACATGTATAATTATATATAACATATAAGTGCAATATTACACTCTTGCACTGATATTTTTGATGTTTTTTTCTTTTCAGATTACAGTCAGTTCACAGACAGGTGAGCTTGATTAGTTATTAAAACATATATAATGATATAGCTAGCTTTGACCAGGTTATGATAGCACACTAAAAATGATGAAACATTTCTACTTATTTAGTATTTTGACTGTACATTCTTGACATATATTACTTTGTGTGTTTTAAGTAGAAAGTCGAATATAATGTATAAACTTAATATTTGAAAGTTCAATATGATAACTGTATCATCAATATCCTGAGTTCTATTATCTATCCAATAGTTTCGTGATCCTTTTTAAGCCTGGAATAGAAGAGTATCTAACCATTTTATTGATCTAATACTTTACATTGTTTTGTATGATTTATTATTGAATTTTAAAAGTATTAATCTTACTTAATAACTTCAGAATGGGAACAACACACAGCTGATTTTAGAGATTTACTTTCTATACTTAGCAAATAGTTTTAATTTTAGCAGGCATTGGAATAATACTATTATCTTCTTAAACATACTTTATTTGATAAAATGATGATTTTAGAGACTGATTTCTTATGAATGTATTATAAATTTTGTGTCAGTTGATTGTTTTGCTATTTCAGCCATAATTTAAGTCACAGCATTGTTTTGGTAATTTTCTTTTTGTAAAATATCACTGAAGATTGCTATTTCGAAGTAGTCAGCTACTTTGCTCTTTGAATTGTTTTATTTCAGGTTGTTTATGGTAATTAAATTAGAGGTGTGTTTAAGTATATGGTTCATGTAATGAAAATTTGACTGATTACTGTGTTGAAAGTTTAGCAGGTAACTGACACTATAGTTAAGTTAAAACTGCAATTTGTGAGGAGTTGGTACATTTTTGTGCCCACACAATGGTGACTGCACCATTTTTGTGTTAGATTTAATGTACAATCTTGCATATAATACAATTTTTATCTACAGATCAGTATTTAGAATAGATATTAACCTACTTGTCATGCTCACCAGATAATATTTGGTTAGACCTGCAAGGCCTCTTGCTCACTAGGAATTTAGTAAGCCACATTCAATTGTGAAGATTGTTGAAATTAGGATTGGTTTTATGAAAGGAAATTCATTAATGTATGAAACTTTTAAATTGTAAAATACTCTTTGAATTTTATTAAACTTAACTATGTATTGTTAAAGATTCTTTGAATGAAAATGTCCTGGAAGATCAATGTCAGAGTAAGCCAAATTTAATGTATTTACACTTTGAGGAAAGAATTGTGTATTTTTTGGGAAAAGTGATTTGTATTTACGTAACTGACAGACAATAGTTGATCTTGCACAAGGTTAGCCAGCTTGGTCATGGCCATGTCTTTACCCACACTTTTAATTTGTTAAGCATAAGTGTTAATGTTGAAATAATTGATTTGCTTATATTTAATTATAAGTAGGCTACTTTGCCAACACTACAAAGCTACAAGGTAGCACAGGCAGCCCTGCTACAGTTTTCTGCAGTGCCAGTTCAAGCTACTGTAATATCTACTGCTTCTTTTTAAGCGTGGTAAAATTTGAAGCATTAACCCTTTCACCTTCACAAGTTCCATAAGACACTCAGTGTTTGGTCGGCGATTCTTCGTATTAAAAAAAAATTGATTATCCGTATAGCATTCCCTTTTTTTGTTTATACGTTGGTACTTCCTGTAATAAAAAAAAATCAAAATGATAGCACAGGTATTTAGATTTTACGATTCAAAAGATATGGCTGTTCGAAATCTATCTGTCAACAATTTTTTTTTCATAGTAGTATGAGGTTCAAAACCTCAGAATCCATCAAGTACAAGATGAATAAGCTGTGTACTTTGCCTGAAACTTGAAGCAGCTCCTGAAATCGAGTTTCAGTTAGTATCGTTGGTAATGGTAAGTCTAAATTTTAGCTATTATTTGTGGAGATAATAAACTATTTTTTTTGCATCATTGTAAATAGTTTGGTTTCAACATTCTTTTATAATAAATCTCTTGCTGAATATCGGTGCAAAATAAAAATGGAAAACTCAAATATATTCTTACTTTTTCATGTTACCGAACTGGTCATCATAAACTGGTCATCATAAACTTGGCGGTGAAACAGCTAAGTGTGATAAGAGAGTCGATTACTGTCATTGTGTCTATAAATTCAATCTTGTTGTATGCAAAAATGAATAAAGTATTATTATAAAATTGTATGGATAATTTCATTTAATAAAAATTTGAATAAGTCATTGTATCTATTAAAAAAAATTGGCAAAAATTATATGAATTCCATTTTAAGGATACTTAAAGATCTTATAAGCTATAAACTTAACATAGAATTGAAAATAAACATGATTGGGTAAGTATTGGACCCATCAGCTAGAGTGCTTGGCTAAGAAAGTAGAGTTAACCCAGAGTTTACCAAAATATATCTTAACCAAGAATGCTATGGCATTTAATTTGGAGAACACCTCATTCATCCATTACAATAAACTAGGTCTGAGATGATACGTCAATATAAGTGGAATATATGTTGGCAAAAAGCTAGCAGCAACCCACGACTTGTTGTCCCATATCTAGTGGGACAATCCCGAATTTTTACTGCTCCACGCTGTCTCACATGTAACTAATTACAACTCATTTCCTCGAAATTTTACATGTCAATTTATCTTCTATATTCATGTCTGAGATTAATTTCTGCACAAATGCCTTAGCAGTTTGTAAGGTAGTTGTCCAGGTTTTTAGCTATGGCTACAGTAGACCCTCTTATATGTGAATGTATATGGGAACGACCCTGTTGGATAATAAGTGAAGCCACTCTAAAAGTATAATGGTTAGCTATTTCATTGTGAAAGTATTCCATTAACTGTAAAACTTGCACCACTGGAATGACAGTGATAAATATCTATTATTGTTGAATAATGAATATTGTGCTTCAAGCTTGCATATCTCTTAGTAGCATTCGATCTTTAATTTGCTCTAATAGTAGTACATACTCTTTTGTAGTAGCTTATAGCTCTTAGCCTGAAGCAACACACACAGACAAATTGACATAGGCTAGGATAGCCAATCTACTCAGTTGAACTCATCATAACTGCTGAGAGCTTGCTTAGAGGAATGTAGCATCAAATTGGCTGTAAAGGAAGTATAATATAGCTAGGTAGCCAGTATGTTTGTCCTCAAAAGAGCTGATCAGCCTGAAAAGAAAGAGATAAGTATGGCACTGCAAATACATAAACTGGAGGTGAGCTTAAATGAATTTGCTGTTGTCAGGCCAGATAATAGCAGGGAGCCTGATATGTGAGGTCCCGATATGCGAGGGTGTATTGTAGTTTGTATGACCACAGATTCAGAATGATGATCCTCATTTCCTTAGAATACATGGCCCCTTTAATAACTATTTACTATGAAAAGAAACTTTCACATATTTAGCTTAATGAAATTATACAGTTATATTTATTATGTTTAATCAATTAGTGTAATTTTCCTTGAAAAAAAAAAACTTCAGCAAGTAGGAACTTATTCTAATAATATGATTTTTAATCCTCTATAGTAAAACATATTATAGCCTAAGTTAACACAATATTTTATAATATATAAATATTATAATTTGAATCTTCTGTAGCTAATTAGAACAAATAATTACCCTCATAGAGTTGCTAGGCACACTAGACTGTACCAAAATGTTCAGAAATTACAAGTAAATGTACGAATATTGATATATTATGTCTTCTAAAACAGGCATGTAAACAAGTATATTAAATTAAAGTTCACTAGCAAGTACCCCGCCATGCAGTGTCACCTGACATACTAACTTGTGCAAATTAGGAGTGAAGTAGCGTAACATATTTTTGTCTATGGTTTTCCTTCACCTACTCTCTTTTTTCCTGAGCCATCCCTTTTTTTTTCTTATTCCTCTTTTCAACTCATGGATTCCCCACTTTCTACTCAGTATCTCTGTCCTTACTGTGCATTTTTCACTTCTTCATTTTCAGCTTTTCCTCACCTGACCCTTGCATTCTTCTTTCTCTCTTATACCCAATATGGTTGCTGCTGTAGATGAACACTCTTTCCCAACTCAGTTCATTAATCCAGTGTTCACTTTTATAGGATGCAATTGGTTAATAAGGCACTTTAAGATACTGTGTAGACATACAAGGAAGTCACAGACACAAGCAGATCTTAAAATAGCTAGAAAAATGTATGACAGTTAGGCTGAAGAGTATAAAGTGCAATACATTTACAAGATTGACTTTGTATACGTAAGTTTTACATTCTGTGATAACATTTTTTTTTCCTGAAAAATAAATTTAGACAAAGTTAAAAAGGAAAGTCAGAAAATTCAAAGGGATAATGTTTCAATGCAACAACACCAAGTTAAGATTGTATTTCATAAGGATCAATTTTAAATGCATTTATTTTGACATTGTAGCTTCTAAGGAGGGTGAAGCTCAGATAGAATCTTCAGCTGATGATAGATGTGACTCAAATGGTGCATCTTCACATGAGCCAGAGACTGAACAGCCTGCCACAGCACCACCTCTTGGTAAGTGTATGCAGTGTAGTAGTAGTAGTAGTAGTAGCAGTAGTAGTAGTATACAATTTCTTATGACATACTACATAAAAAAACCACAAATTAAATAACTTTAGACTCTGGAGTAAAAAAGAAAAGATAAATCTTATATACCGAACAACTCCGCATTTATGAATCTCAAAATTTTGGGGTGGGGAGAAATTTCGTATCAATTGTCAGTTTGCAGTACAATATTCAGTGGTACAGGACGATTTATTGGTATGGGTGGGCTCCAAGGGAATTTGTTTTGTGGTTTCCTGGTATTCATGTTAGAAATCACATTTTTAAGTTGTGCCAAAAACATTATGGGGAGCTGCAGCCCCCGGAGCCTCCCCCCCCCACTTCTATGCCACTATTATTTCATGGAACTGGATTACTGGACTATACCCAAATATTGCACACAAGCTGCACATACGTCTTAGAATAAAGGTACGAAAAGATTTATTTGAATATTTTATAGTATTCTACCCTTGTAACTGTTTTTGATTTTCTGGTACTTATGTAGATCTTCCATTGCATGCTTATAAAGAGCTATGAGTTTTTTACAAGACATGATTAAAAAAAAGAAGAAAATGGCATTTTGACCATATATTATTGTTAAACTACGTACTTAATTTTTCAAAACAGTGCATTTTTGTAAGGAGAAATTTTTTTAATAGACAGAATTTCAATAATTATACTTTTTGTACATGTAGCGCTTACCACTATTGAAATAATTGAATAAATGCCATGCTTTGTAATCAGTAGTTTGTCGTTATTGTGAATATAGAAGTTATTGACTTCGACCAAACAAGTTCATTATTTAGCGTGACTATTAAAAAAAAAACTTTTGGTAATAGTGTCACTTGTTTTATTATTGTCTTAATCCATATCCATACATGTTTCTTTATAAAATTATTGTAATAAATGTGGCATTTGCTAATGTTTTGGTAATGAAGAATATCAGACAAATAAAGACTAAAATTACTCAATATTGTACTGTAAAATTTTAACGTAAAGTCATGTGATCGTTACCTTACTCAATACTGTTCAGCAATTAAATATATTTTAAGCTTTTAGTTGGCGAGCGAGCGTAGCGAGCGAGACACTTACAGGGGTAACACAATCGAAAATCGGGGATGTTTGTTTATTATTTAGATATATGTTTGGACGTATGTATGTCATTTTGTACTTTGACCCTCCGTATTTTTGTGTTCGCTCGGCGTTCGACCCCGTCCCAAACTTCACTAAACAGAATCCTCTGGTTTAGCGACCATTACCCGTATCACCTTAGAAATTGAATTGTTTACGGCTTTGAATTGTTGTGCAGTTGAAACTCAAAATCTTATGGGAGCTCCATTTCTATTCGAGTTTGTGGCGGTGGTAAGTCGATGCGCTCTTTGTCATGGTTATAAGCCGTGCGCAACAGTATTTACTTGAAAATACATTGTCCACTAGACTACCGCGAAGGTAAGTCTGTGTAGGTGCATGTCCAGTTGTGTCAAAGCATTGTGTGTTACAACTACTACTTAGCTAAAGAATATCACAGAGAAAACTTTTAAATAACGTGTATTGTTTTGTTGTTTTTTTTTCCCCTTCAATTCAAGCAGTTGCAGAGAGTTGTTACTATGGCACTGAAATCCCTTTACCGTGTATGCGAAATTGGACCTTATTTTCAGTAGCTTCAGTGTTAGAAGTCAAAATCATTCATATAAAAATAGTATAGTCTTTAGGCTCGCTCGCCATTTGTGCTCAAGCACATCACTAGTTTTATCCTAAATACACAACTTTTATCAGATAAATTTAAAATTGTATCACAATTTTCACCTGATAAACTTAAAAAAACTTTAATTCCAGCTACTAGTGGTGTGCTGAAGCACAAATGGAGAGCGAGCGTGAGCACAAGGCAACACTTCAAAAGAAACCATCAGTCCATTTCTAAATGTATAAGTATGTTGTGACTATGCTCTCTTATCTCAATTTCCCGAGTATTGGTATTTTCTGTAGTCTATATTATCTCATTTTGACTATCTCAGTTACCAGTATCTTTTGGCAACAAGCACTCACAACTATTATAAAATGCCAGCTTTAAAAAAAAAAATTACACCTGGTAAACAGTCTCAATACCATAGTAACATTTCACCATAACAATTTTTGTGTCTTGAAAAACAAGAAGTTCAAGAGAATTACTGCACCGTCGTGAGTCTAGCAGTACGTTTTAAGATTATATGTGTCTTGTGGCATTTAGAAACAACCTAATATGAAGAAGTAAACAAATCAATTTATTTGAATGGTACAGGATCGCTTAACCGTAAGATTTAGTTTAGTGGAGGTATGGGAAGGGATGGAGGTATGGGAAGGGGTAGACATTGAAGCAAACACTAAAATACGAGGGTCAAAGTACAAAATAACATACGTACATCCACAAATATAAACAAGCGAATATCCCCGAGTTTCAATTGTGTTAACCTGATAGTGCCTCGTTTGCTTCGCTCGCTCGCCAACAAATACATTATATAATTAATAAAAATAATATGGTTGCAATAAACACATTCTCAAGAAGAAATAATTTTTTTTGATTAACTATGGAGAACTTATATATAACATGTATGTGCCACATTATAATTACTAGATTAGGTAGACAAGTTTACTCAAATAGTGACCATAAGCACTAGAGCTAACAAACCTAGTTATAAAAGTCCAGTAACCACAAGTATTGGATGAGTTAATTCTAGTGATGTGCTTGAGCACAAAGGGCAAGGATCGTGTGCACAAACAAAACACTTCAAAGCATCTATTGGTGTATTTCTAAAAGTATAAGTTTAAAACTGTTGTAACCATTATATACTTTAGCTAACAAATACTGCGGAACTACTTTTTTACCTCAATTCCTCGTGTACTGTTATTTTCTGTAGTCTCTCTGACTCTCTAAATTACCTATAGCTTTTGACAACAAACACTTGCAGCTTCTTAAAATGTCGGAGTTTTTTTTTGTTACATCTGGTAAAAGTTTTCAATACCATAGTAACAATTTGCCATAACATTTTGCAACTTGAAACAAACAAACAAGAAGTTCTAAAGAATTACTGTACAGTTTGTAGTAGTCTAACAGTAAGTGTTTAAGACCCAAGTACGTTTTGTGTCATTCAGAAACAACCTAATACGAAGGGGTAAACAATTATTTTTCTTGAATGATATGGGATCGATAAACCGAAAGATTTTGTTTAGTGGAGGTTTGGGAAGGGGTAGACCCCGAAGCAAACACAAAAATTAGCCAGTTATTACTGTAATTTTAGCTAACTAATATGGAACTACGTACTTACCTCAGCTTCTCTCAAGTAATGGTGGTTTCATTAGTGTTACTATTTAGCCATTCTGGCTACCAGTGGCACTTGACAACCAACAGGTGGCATTTAGAAACCCCCAAATGATGAAGTTTTGAAATTATGTCTGGTAAAGGGTTTTCAATGCCATAATAAACTAGTCACAAAAACGTTTTGCGAGTTGAAAAACAGCATTTTGTAAGTAAGACTTGGTTAATGCTGTGGGGTCAAGCCTAAAAAGCCTTGTTTTTAGGAGAAAATAGTCCCCTGCATTCATTTAAGGGGCGTACGTACCATCCATCCATACATATATATGTTGAACGTATACCTGATTTTTTATTATCCACCACTAATAGTATCCTGCTTTGCTTGCTTGCCAAATACACAACAGAGCAGCTAACATGGTAAGAATTGTAAAGCATGCATTGTTAGTGGACTGTGTTCAGCTACACTAGCAGCAAACACAGCATAAAATGGAAGTGATAATAAAGGAATACTACACAATGGTATGCTTGTTCACTTTCTCAGTGGCTCAAATATTCTCTAGTAGTAGTTAGTTGAATAACAATGACAAGTATTAGTGGCCAGGAATGAGTGAACAGTATTTGATCCTTCACAAGGACACAGTTGTGTTTCTTTTGGAGTATCTGTAAGTACTCTCTTGACCATCATTGCCAGAGAAACCTTTTGGCTGAAATTTTATTGCTTGATGAATGACATAGATAAATCTTTCAATGAATGTTGATGGGTAATTCTGTGAGAGGTCTGCCAACCAAAACGTTGCCTGGAGTGAGATATTCATATTGACCCTCATGTATACGAAATGAACCAGCAAGATATTATTATGACACTATTTAGTTGAGGTATGACTAAATAATTAAACTAGCACTCTATAAAAATGTTCATATATTTTGTAAAAAGATGAAGAGCAAAGTCTGAGTATAGACATTTTCTCACATAAAAAAGTATCTCATATTTTTGCTCATATGTTCAGTACAATTAACTTTGCAGCTGATGTAATTCAATGTTTGTGTAATATTGACCTACATGCTATATTTACATTTACATGAAGCAAATCTTACCTTTTTCTCACTAGCTTCACTTGGTGCATACCATTCATATCTGCATCTCTATATTATTATAATTAATGAGTGAAAACTTTGTACAATCATATTATACATTGTATTTTTTATTATTAATAGCTGAACAAAAAATTGATTTCTGGGAGGAACGGTTTAATGACCTAAAAACGAAATTTATTAAAATTATTATGAATGAAAGTGATGCTAATTTTGAAAAGTTCAGTTTTAAATTGGAATACTGTTTAACACAGCGATTGTCAGGCTTAGAAAAATTTATTAGTTATGAAGACTGTGAAAAGAAATCCCAAAAGTTTATTAAATCACTAAACAACATTTGGAGCTTTATTGATTATGAATTACTTTCTGAAGCTATTAAGAGAGTAGGAGATGAGAGTCTTATTTCTGATATGAATAAGTATGAAGATGATATTAAAATATTTTTCAGCAACACAACAATTGAAGAACTAATTCTTGGCATGAAACCAAGAGTTTCCATTGATGAATTTGATAAAATGAAGCCATGTATTACAAAATTTAATTGGGACCCCAAAACAACTAAATTAGACGAATTAAAGGAAATTCAGAAAAATATACGTAATGTTATTTGTCAAGAACTTGTGGTGATAGCATTCTCTGTATATAAAGTGCACCATTCTTCAGTAACTGTGACATGGAAATTTTGGACAAATTCACTTGATTGTTTAATAAAGAATGCCAAGGAATTCTTTTCTAATAATCCTGACTTCATTTGTGATCACAAAATATTGAGCTTTATTCTAAATGACGAAGTTCTAATTTTGGATAATGCATTAGTAAGTACTATTTACATTTCTTTTACTAATTATTAATGCCGTTTGTACAATAACTGCCTAAAATATAATTTTATAAATGCATTTTTTTCTTTGCTTTTAGAATGCTTCTTCATTCCACAATGAAATTAAATCAGGTAGGGTGATGGTCGCCAGTGAGTTTTTTAAATATAAATTATAGTGTTGTGGTTAAAACAAGTAGAAAAACATGGGCTGTTCTGATCTACAAGTAAGGTATATACAATTAATAATGCTATCAATTCTGAGTTGCCAAATGTTCAAATTGTAGTTCAGTGAAACTAATCCACACCACAGACCACACCCAAAACCTCATCAATACAAGGAAGCAACGATAACATGATAGTTAAAACATATCTATTTATGCAAGTGAGTGTTAGTAGCATTTTGCAATAGTTCCTGCTCAAGCTGAACTTTGCGACAATGGTGGAAAAAATCCATAATAATGTAAAACAACGAACCGGCGACAATAGGTAGTGGTCCCCCCTGACAGATTGAAAATTTTGCAATATAACAGTACCTCTGATTCAATCTTATATTAAAAAAAAAGAGAGCAAATGTGAATATCATTTACGTACATATGTATGGACAGATGGACACATGCAGCCACACTTGCATTCATGTACGCAATCATATATAGGTACGATGTTGCTTCTATATTAGTATGAACAATGTTAAGATAGATACCTTCTCAACATACACACTCAATTTGCATTGTATATTTATTATTCATATGCTAAAGAAGAGATAGTTAGCTAAAAGCTATAGCTTTAGTTTTTTATTAAGCACCGAGTGTCGTATTTCTATCATCACACTGAAGATCAAACTGCACTTTGGATATTGAAGTCTTAATCATAGTTGCCAACCATCCCTGTTAAGTCAGGTTGCTCCCATTATTCTTTGCAAATTCCTGATTCTCTCCTACTTTATGAACCCGATATGTGATTTTTCTCCTGGTAATTTTCCCAGTTTTATTTTTTTTTCAAGTATTCACATACATCAGGTTAGTAGCAATACAATTAATTTTGATATACGATGGTGTATTGTAGTTTGTATGATCTACAGATTCAGAACGATGAGCCTCATTTCCTTAGAATACATGGCCCCTTTAATAACTTTACTATGAAAAGAAACTTTCACATATTTAGCTAAATACAATTATATATAGCTATATTTATTATGTTTTATCTTGAAAAAAAAAACTTCAGCAAGTAGGAAGTTATTCTAATAATTATGATTTTTAATCCTCTAAGCCTAAGTTAACACAATATTTTGTTTTCCCTCACCTGCTCTCTTTTTTCCTGAGCCATCCCTGTTTTTCTTATTCCTCTTTTCAACTCATGGATTGCCCTCCTTCTACCCAGTATCTCTGTCCTTACTGTGCATTTTTTCACTTCTTCATTTTCTGTTTTTTCTCACCTGACCCTTGCATTCTTCTGCTTTTCTTTCTCTCTTATACCCAATATGGTTGCTACTGTAGATGAACACTCTTTCCCACCTCAGTTCATTAATCCAGTCTTCAGTTTTGTAGGATACAATCAGTTAATAAGGGACTTTAAGATACTGTGTAGACATATACAAGGAAGTCACAAAACCTGATTTACCACAAGCAGATCTTAAAACAAAATTGCCTTTGTATAAGTATTTTTTACATTTTGTGATCACAAGATTTTTTCTGAAAAATAAATTTAGACAAAGTTAAAAAGGAAAGTCAGAAAATTCAAAGGGATAATGTTTCAATGCAATAACACCAAGTTAAGATTGTATTTCATAAGGATCAATTTTAAATGCATTTATTTTGACATTGTAGCTTGTAAGGAGGGTGAAGCTCAGATAGAATCTTCAGCTGATGATAGATCTGACTCAAATGTTGCATCTTCACATGATCCAGAGACTGAACAGCCTGCCACAGCACCACCTCTTGGTAAGTGTATGCAGTGTAGTAGTAGTAGTAGTAGTAGTAGTAGTATACAATTTCTTATGACATACTACATAAAAAACCACAAATTAAATAACTTTAGACTCTGGAGTAAAAAAAAAGATAAATCTTATATATCGATCAACTGCGCATTTATGAATATTAAAATTTTGGGGTGGGGAGAAATTTCAAATCCATTGTCTGTTTGCAATACAATATTCTGTGGTACAGGACAATTAATCGGTATGGGTGGGCTCCAGGGGAATTTGTTTTGTGGTTTCCTGGTATTAATGTTAGAAATCATATTTTTTATGTTGTGCCAAAAAAATAATGGGGAGCTGCAGCCCCCGGAGCCTCCCCCCCCCCCCACTTCTATGCTACTATTATTTCATGGAACTGGATTACTGGACTATACCCAAATACTGCACACAAGCTACACATACCTCTTAGAATAAAGTTACAAAAAGATTTATTTGAATATTTTATAGTATTTTACCCTTGTAACTGTTTTTGATTTTGTGGTACTTATGCAGATCTTCCATTGCATGCTTATAAAGAGTTATGAGTTTTTTACAAGACACGGTTAAAAAATGAAGAAACTTGCATTCTGACCATTCATTGTTAGACCATTTACTTAATTAAAAAAACAAAGTGCATTTTCGTAAGGAGAAATTCTTTTTTTAATAGACAGAATTTCAATAATTATACTTTTTGTGCATGTATTTGGTTAAAGTTACTTGAGCTCCTAACCTCATGATGTCATAAACAGACAGAATTATATTGATGACCAAAGTTTCTCGACAGCTAGCTCTAGCTTCTTTATCAGATAATATGGATTATTGTTAGCATGTGTGGTCATTTGCGGATCGCTTAGACTTTAACAGAAATATAAATTTTTGGTGAATAAGAAGCGTACAGTGCTTCCAGTTTAACCCTTTACCTGTCAATGCCGAGAATTCTCGGCGAGCAAGCAAGGTGCCCGCGCTAAAATATTTAAAAATAACTAACAGCGGGTAGCTAAGTTAAAGTATACGCATGAAAACACGCGTCTTGAGCTGGTAAATGACGTAAGATTTTTTTATAAATAGCTAGGGAGGGCATTGCTCAGGCCTAGGTTAAAAATACACTAGACCGTTGATTACAGAAAAACAAAACGGCCGAACGGTTTACCGCGGAAGAATTGTTGGACATGTTGGACAGTTGCGATGGCTCCGGGAGCGATGAAAGTGATTTTGAGGATGACAGAATGTTCTCCTACCTTGGTACTTCCACTGGGGTAGTCGTGGCTCCTGTGGACTCTGAAGAAAGCACGAGCATGGTAGCTCTTGAAGAAGAACACAGTACAGCAGTGCTGGAAGATTCGTTGGACAGTCTCAGCGATGGGGTTTCTCAAAGTTGCATACCCAGTAAGTCAGCTCTGTTGCTACATACCTTTTGTTATTGTTTTTATGGCAAAAAGACAAGTTGGAAACTATTTGTTTAGCTCACCACATTATTTCCAAACCACTAGCTAAGTTGTTTGTGGTAATTCAAATTTGGAATAGTTTGTATTTAGCTGAGACATCAAATAATTGAAAATTTGTCATGAATTATAGATGCTGATAGTGGTACTGAAACAGCTGATGAAAGGGAGCGATCCCCATTAGATAATCGGCAGTTAATTCTGGAGTCAGGTGATCCAGACTCTGATTCTTCTGGTGGCTGTTTGACACAAGCCACAACTGCAAGATGTGGTCAAAGAGGAATATATAGAGGAAGAGGAAGGAAGAGAGGAAGTGAAAGTAGGTGTAGTAATCATGGAGGGTTAGTTTGAGCAAGTAATGTGGCTGTTTCCTGGTCAGGTTGTAGTTCTAGACCCCATAAGTACTCCTTTTATTGGCCCTTGTACTTATGCGGAGTACTGCCCGAACACACAGGAAGAATTATCCAGTGGAGCTTGCACTCAAGGGGTCTGAGGTTACTAAGCTGGATTAAGGTTTATGCAATTACAGAACATGTGGTCCACTGACATCCTTTGTGTGGAAGGACAAAAAAGTAATAAATTTTTTGTCCACAATTCATGTTGATACTAGTAGTCTATCAGTAAGCCGAACACTAGATGAAAGTAGGCTACTAGTCAATTGCCCACCATGTTTTCCCGGTTATCAGGAGTTCATGGGAGGTGTTGATTTGAGTGATCAACAAATGTCCTATTATTATGTTCAAAAAAATGGTGGAAGAGAGTTTTTTCCCTGTGTTCTTGAAGCTTGTTGTCAGAACGCATATGTTTTGAAAATATATGGTCAGGAAAATAAGAAAAGAAAGGACCCATCCTATTTAGAATTTAGATTAGAATTCGTGGAACAACTAATTGGTACTTTTTGTAGTAAGGCAAAGAGAGGTTGTCCACGCAGTGCATCTCCTGTGGACATTAGATTAGATGCATCAAAGCAGCACTTGCCCGTTGTAGCTGAGCACATAGAGTGTGTTGTGTGTAACAAAGTGTGTAAGACAAGTGGTGCTACGAGGTCCACTCTTCGTCATGAGAGTCAGTTCCGCTGCTCAACTTGCAGTGTGTCCTTGTGCCTAAGCGAAAATAGAAATTGTTTTTTCAAATATATATGGAACCGGTTTATTGGTTGTAACTGAAATGTGGTAATTTCTTTCAATTTTATTGTCAAAAATACTTTGTCACTTTTTTAGTTTTTGTTTGTCATGCTATCAATAGTGAGACTTAGGTTCACAATTATTTTCTAGATTGTTTTCCTCGTCCTTTCTTTCAAATTTTTTTGTCGTCAAAATTATAATGATTACTTTTTTTCGTTTTCTTTGTCCTTCATCAATAGCTCTTATATTCACAATCATTTACTGGACTTTTTTTTCATGTTATTATTTTTATTTGCTCAGGAAAATGTTTTAATTTTTTTTCTGCTTTTAGTATGTAATTATGTACCAATTCTATATATTTATATAATCAAATCACCAGAAAAGTATGATTTCCCCCAAAACTGCTTAATTAAATTCTGTGGTTTTGTTGCTAAGCAACCAAATTGATGTGGTTACTTGTAAAATTTACCAACGATTACAAAAATATATGGTTGCTAGGGACTTTAATCAATAATTAATTTTTTATTAATTTTTTAACGCAAGCATTGAATCCTTGAAAAAAAATTGACAGGGAAAGGGTTAAAGAGTAAATATTTTGAAAATTTTTACTGTTATTGTTTCTGTTCCACTACAGGGAAACTAAAATGTCTATAAAGTTTATTTTTTGTATGTATATATATATATATATATATATATATTAAAGCTGTGTTAATAGGTTATCAAGTTAGTTTGTGGTTTTGTGATTTTACGTGTTTGATAGTTTGTGGTAGAAACTCTACCACATCAGAAAATTCCCTTAATCACACCCCAAAGACACACCCCTTCTGGTTCAACATGAACACTGACTCTCTGTCACAGAACCCTTTAGATTATTAGTATGCACCTTAATATTACATAATTTCTGTCTAGCTAATTATATACATTCTATTTATTCTTCACTTCCAGTATCACCTGACCTTCATTGCGCATGCCCAGTTGGGTTTGATATTATATGGCCAGCTAAGCATGTTCCACTTCAGTTGTACTGTTGTTAATCATCTATCTGAGTTACACTTGTTAAAGGGTGGGCTTGGGTATTTGAGGCCTTTATAAGCTTGAGAGCAGTCTGTGCAACTCTGGTAGCAGCATACCCTGTCTCCTCACTCTGTAATCACACCACATAGGTGACAGCTTTAAGGGGCTGGATTTTATCATTTTCAAAATTTGATGTGTTTAGGCCGGGAAAAACACAATTTTATACTTGGACCTTTTTCACACATATGAAATATGGCCTGTGAAGCTTATTAAAAATACTTTGGTGCACCAACTTTATTTCATTGCTCAAAAATTTCAAAAATTGTGGCCAAAAATGTAACACAAAGTCGCGAAAGTGTTTAGGCCAGTATTCTTAAGTTTTTATACGTGGACCTTTCTAGACTTGTCAGAACGTAGAGTAATAATTTGTTTCATATATACATATATTATATATTAACCTTGTCATGTGGGATGACCCACCCCACCTCCTCCCCTCCCTACCCAGATAAACCTCTGTAACCATTAATGGAAGGAGGGGGATTGGTAATGCGCAGGAGCCTCCCTCCCAGCCAATACTTGGAACCAGGTCCTGCACCCCCCAGCTAGATCCTGCTAGCGCACCACTGCTAGATCCTGCTAGCACACCACCGCTAGACCCTGCTAGCTCACCCCTGCTAGATCCTGCTAGCTCACCATTAAACACCCCTACTAGCCCGTGATAGCACCCCCATGCTAGCACCAGTTAGCACCCCCGCGCTAGCCCCTGCTAGCCCTTATTGGCCTCCTCCCGGCTTACTCTATGGCCCATTCCGCTAAGCCAGGTGCCCTGATAAGCCTTTCCCCTGCTGCGGTCTTGCCCCTTCCATTATTAGTTTCCTGAGATTCTTGGGGAGTGTATGTTGGTACAACATCCTCCAGTGGCTGAAAGTCACACTCCCCAAACCCATATACTAAGATAACCCCCTTTAGTTCCCTCTTAACTATAGTATCCCCCACTAACAAATATTTAGGCATGAACAATACCGGTCTGTTATTAATATATAAACCTCTCTTATCCCAACTATTCATTCTTCATATATCCTATCCCAGCAAAACCTTATCTCCCTGGAGTACTGGCGTGATCCCCAACACAATCAACTGACATCTCATTTATTGACATCCAACACAACAAGTATAGACAACACGCTAGTTTGATAACCTGGAAGCAGTGCGGGTGAGGGTTGCGACATCAGTTCTGATATAATCTAAAAATGCTGATGACTTCCAACGTCCCAGAGTTTGAATGAATGAATCGCTGAGGCCCTTCTGCGCCGCCACTGTCGCCGCACCTATACGGAAGCTGTGACCACTATAACTCCTCGTGTCCATCCAATAGACTCCAGAACCCGCTTAAGCTCCCTTCCCAGGCGATCTCGCGTCAAGAGAGTCCGATCCTCAAATTTGAAGAGGAACCCAGGCCCAGGAGGTCTACATGCCAAATAGCCAAGCATGGCGGCCACAGGACACAAAATATCACCGGTGGTACCCAAATGCAGAGTGAAACCTGCCCCGAACGGATCAGTCTTGGACGACTTCAATCTCACTTGCAGGTGGGATGGCTGATCATGAGAGTCAACTGAGATGTCCTGGACAGTAAGCTGCCTGTCACCCAAAGTCGACTGAGCAGCGTACGTAAATTCTCCAGCTCGCAAGAAACCGAAAAATCCAAGACAGAAGGCCGCCCATAACATCACCTTGTCACTACAAGGGGGTGACTGTGACCACAGACTATGAATTTGCCGTAAAATATGTGGCGTGATGGGGAGCCTCTTGGCTCTTGGCTTAACCGAACCAAGACGACGCATGCCAGTAAGGACATAACTAAGACGGGGAAATGGCATTGAAGAGGGGTCGGGCCATCCATTAGTGATGTGGAGGTATCGGATTGCAGCTAAATATGATCGTACTGCTCCATATGACAGGTTCTCCACTGCCAATGAGGCTACAAAACGACACAAGGTCACCTCCGATGCTGGCAAAGGAATTAAGGTTGACTGCTGGCAGAAGGCGAGGTAACGTCTTTGCCCTGACTCGTAGACTCTTCTAGTTGACTGCGCAATACCGTGCTCAAAGAGCTGGCAAACAACGTCGTCCAGGCCTCGGAGCCCCAGTTCGGCCTTTCTACTATGAGGAGATGATGCACCTGCGGTGGAATTGGAGTCTCTGGAATCTGTGATATAATAGGGGAAACCAGATCAGCTCTGTCTCTAGATAAAGCATCTGCTACCACATTGACCACTCCTGGCACATGCTCGGCGGATATTTGAAAGCCATAATATGCACCATATAGTGATATACACCTCAATAACTGGACAAGAGGGGGAGATTTCGCTGACCGCTTCTGCACACAGGCAACCACAGCTGCATTGTCAGAGTGGAAACGCACATGTTTACCCACCCAGCTAGGCCCCCATACAGCCGCTGCTACAGCAATTGGAACTAATTCCTTTGTAGAGATGTCAACTTTATCCCAGTGTGGAGGCCAACTAAACTGGAACCACCCTAGCCCCTCAGCCACAGCGCCACACCCCCATGACCCTGATGCGTCGGTATGGATGTGACAGGAAATAGGGACAGATGCAAAAACTGAGCTGCCCGACCAGTGACCCAACAAGCACCTCCACCACAAGATATCAGCACGTGCACCCGCCGTCAAACGAATGAAATGATGTGGCTGCTTCGCCTGCTGAAGCAAGGCGAATAACGCCCTCAGAAAGGATCTGCCTGAGCGCACCACCGTTGCTGCATGGCAGAGATGACCCAAAAAAGATTCCAAATCTTTCCGGGTCGTCGACCTTCGACCAACCCAACTACGTATCATCTCCTGTAGCCTATGCAATTTGACTTCTGGAAGACGCAACCGACCAGCGTTCGTGTCAATCTCAATTCCCAGGAATGTGATGACTCTATCGGGACCCGCCGTCTTATGTGCTGAAACTGGCACCCCCAGGTGAGCAAATGTGCTCAATGCCAATGCTCGTAGCTCCACCCCATCACCTGATACCGGGGGAACAAGAATGAGGAAATCATCCAGATAATGTGAAACCAAAGTGATACCCGCTCTGTAAAGTGCCCAGGTCATCATGTCTGCAACCGCTGAGAAAATTTTCGGAGCTGACCTTAGCCCGAACGGAAGTGCTCTGTCTATATATGTCTGTCCCTCCCACTCGATTCCAAGCCGATGATGATCGCTAGGGTGCACTGGGATCTGCCTGTACGCACTCTCCAGGTCAATCTTCACCATCAGTATGCTAGATCCCAGAGTCTGAATGCACTCAACCACGTCGTCCATATGCATGTACGAGATTGATGCGAGCTCCTCTGAAATTCCCGCATTCACACTGCTACCTCTCGGATAGGAGAGATCGACAATCAGTCTCCACTTGCCTTCCTGATGGGGCTTAGGTATGAGGCCAATGGGGCTGACGTGCACCTGTGAAACCACCTCCCTGGAGAGGGGGCCAATTAACCTACCTAGCCTGCACTCGGACTGGATATACTCAGAGACTACCCCCCGCTGGGAAGCTGCTGACGGGTGATTATGACTGGTTGACTTCACCCGGCACACCTTGCGGCACCCCAACCGAAATCCGTGACACAAACCATTCCACACGTACTGCGAAAAACGCTTGTCCGGGTGAGAGTCGAACACCGGTGCCCAATTCTGCAAGCAGAAGGGTGAGAACAAAACTTGCCACTGAGGTGCATCCTTCCGGTACTCCCCACTCTCAAAGGCCAGTAGATCCTCTACATAGATGTGACGACCCTGGTAGAGTCCCAGACCTCTAGCTGTGAACGGCGGCAGCCCAGCCAGCTCTCCGACTACTGCACCTGCATAAACCATGTCCTGACAACTGACCGCCAGTTCAACACTCAGACACCTCTACCCCACCAATTATTCTACCCGCCCCCTTAATGACAAGTAAACAATACTCTAGCTATGTCAGGTGTACAATCCCCAAATGAGACTAAGATCCTGCCGTGTCTAGCCATTTAAATTAACCTATCAATGACTACGCCAAACTATATCAATATTAAATCTCCCCTTCTTTCACTGAAACGACTATTGGTCTATTAATTCATATATACATACCTATTAATACCCAAACACCTTAATTCCAAACCTACCTAACCACCCTCTATCAACCACCCAACTTGGACAATGATTATATTTGTTTGAATATATGACTATAATGTGGCAACAAATCAGAGGCAAGAATAGATAGTTATAGCGTTCGTAGGCAAACTGACACCCACTAGCGACTCGGGACAAATGGGCGAGGCTGGCCTGGAGGTGGACCCTGCGGCAACCCCTGGGTACTCTTGCTGGGGCAGTGAATCTCTGGGTGAGGTTGACAGCATACACGACACACATGCCTGAATGTGCAACCCCCTGGAAATCTGCAGCTTCCACGATTCCACGATTGACAGATCCGGTTTGAAGTCCCCAAACCTCGGCCACCAAATGATCTTGTGTCAGAGTGGTGCAGATAACTTAATGCACACTGGTCTGCTCGATGATCCACACCCTGACAGAGAGAGCAAAAAGTACCAGCACGCCCCTGAGGCGCCTGCGCTGATGGCAGCGGGCTCACCAGCATAGTTGAAGCCAGAATAGCCGGATGCAGCTCGTTCCATCTAAGCGAGCCATCTAGCGCTGCCTGTTGACGAAACACCTTGTCGTACGTCAACCAGCTCTTGCCCCCATGACGCAGTGACTCCCTAACAATCAGCTGGGCATATACCAAGCGCTCCCTCGTGTCATCGTCGGGGCATCGTAACGCCAAGTATGCCAAGAAACAGTAAATCCAGGAGGACAGTGATGCAACTTCTCGCAGCCGTGGTTTATTAACCCCTGGGATGCCAACGAGGTGGTGAGGACCATTAAAAGTTTCCAACTCACTAAGCAGAGCTATATTATCGCCCAATAGCTCTTTCATCTCAATGTAAACTCCCGAGCGTGCCTTAGCCACCAATCTGGCAGGGAATGGCACTGATCCAGGAGACAAACACGCTCCAGTCAGAACGGATGCCGGGGGCGAGGTCGGTAGACTTGACATAGGCAGGCTGCTCCCCAACGATGATGACATCCGAGGCCCCAACATTGCCTGGCTGCTTACAGCTGGAGCTGGACGCTGAGACAACTGGCCTGAATCCGCTACTGATGTGGACCTACACTGGCTTGACACTTGGATAGGCTGTGACGTGGCACCACCTGGCGAAATGACGACTGATGCAATGGATGCCGGAGGTGGCAACCTCCCAAGCCCCCACCCGGTGTGGACCGAGCCTGCAAGCAACGAATATGAGTCAATGCCCTACTGAAGTCCTCAGAAACTCCAACTCCCAGTCACACTCAGTCAACCTCAACAGTGCTGTGCCATGCACATTTCCTCCTCTCAAACTGCCAGAAATCCAGGGACCATAATGTACTTCCCCCCTCTAAAAACCTAACCTAAAGAAGCCTACCCTTTACCCCCTCCCCCCCTAACCCCCCCTCTTCTCCTATCACCCCCTCTCATACTTCACCCCTTTACAAGATTACAAATGCATCCCACCCGGTACGGCGTCGTTAAAATTCCGCGCCGTACATTGGCCTGGTAAGCATCGCTACAACAACGCGTCATCTGACACGCCCCTGAAATAGAGCCCGAAGCCTAGCCCTAAGCTACTCTACCAAAACAGCTAACATACCTTCGCTACTTGGACGCTGACAGTCTGCCTGGCCTCCGCTAACCGACGGTGCTCCACCCGCCGTCCCAGCGCGCGACATGCTGTTGAGAGATTCCTGGCGGACCCGCTCGCCCACGGCATCCAGCAACTGTTGAAGGGATAAAGACGCAACTGAGACGTCGGCGGAACCTCCCGCTGCTTCGTTCCCAGGTGATCCACTATTCGCCAACTCTGAGACAGGGGGGCCTGCCGCTCTCCTCCCCTTTCCTGTCGTTGCCTTTCGCTTCACTTTCGGCATAGATACCTTCCCGGCCAACTCCGTATAAACACAGCACTCGAAGTAACTAAGTAACTCGAAGTAACTAAGTAACTAAGTAAGCAAACTTGGAGCACAGATTTCCCACTCTAACTCTTACTATGGCTTTAGCTCACCTCGTTGCTGGCAATCTTGCTCACGTGCCACTGTAACATGTCATCCCCGGCCGCGCCCTCCATCCTGTTCACAAGCCCGTACCTTCCGCTGCAGCGATACTTACCCGATTGCCATTCCAACGTTAACCTCATTTAAACTCATTTAAATTACAATATATATATTATATATTTGTGAATTGAAATATAAAATACTTTATAAAAAATTGGATAATATTAGCTGACTATCAGCTTTGGCGGTAGCAAAATCTAACTTTGCTGAATTGTGCTTAAACTCCAATAATTTGGGCTTTCATTGAAGGATCTGTGAAATCATTTTTAGGTACTTCCCACAGCTTTTGGAGTACTGAATAGTTGTCCAATATATATTTAAAAGAAGCTGCCCTTACCCGAGTTGGGGATAAAGCACAAAAACCTGCACCAACAAGGCTGAGTTCTGCTTTTAATTCATCATTGTGCAGCTCGTTTAGGTGACAATCTAAAAACATTTGATACTTCAAATGCTGTGTCAAAAGCATCTTTTATAATTTGACATCCTTTTACTGTGTCACTCACAGCTAAGTTGAGTGCATAAATTTGTGTAGAAACTACATTTCTGGAACTAGTCATGTTACTGGCCCCATCATAATATTGACCTCAACACTTTTTTAGACTCAAATTAAGCCTAGTAAGTGTATCCTTAATTGCAGCTACTACAGTGTTTGATTGTATATCAGATAATGCATACATACCTATAAATTCTTCATGAGCTTAAAGCTTAGAATCAACCCATCTGACACATAAAACTAGCTGCTCTCTGTTGGATATATCACAACATTCATCACACATAATACAAAAAGAAATCTGACTCATGAATTTGTGATGCTTATTTTTTAAGATACATAGCTTTCATTTTGTATAATGTAAGATGTATACTTGCTAGTTTTTTTGAAAGCAAAGAATCAAGTCTAGGATCATTCAAACCACGCAATTTGAGCAACTGTATAAAATACTAGTTTGGACGTACAACTTTGCAACTGAAATCTAAATTGCTGATTACTTACCTTTTAGCTACTAGTTCAGAGTGCAGAAGAGGTGCTACAAGCACTTAAGCCCCTTATCAAGGTGCCTCTGCAAGTTCAATCTTGGCAGGCATTTCAGGAGTGCTTGCTTAGTTCCTCAGTTTTCAGCGTCACCTAGTTCCAAACAGCAGTGCCACTCCTCACTTCTTAGTATGTCTTCTAGGTGGACGACACGACACTTGATTCCCTTTCAGGGGCACAGAAACTAGCTACCATTTCCCAGAACAAGTTAGCTGACACTCCAGAGAAAGAAATACAGTAAGAAGTGTTACCCACTTTTTTGCCACCTGACACTAATTGACTTGAGTGTGCCTGAGCCAAATTTTTACATAGCCAATATGTTGCGGACATACTGCTAAATCTGAATAAACGTCATCGAATGTTGTCAAATTGTGATGGTGAAAATGCAGAAGATTTCTTTGCTGCAGTTACAGAATTTTAAAGCAGTGATTTTGACATTTATCAATTACGTCTTCACCTTCAAGTCTTGGCTACTAGTTATCCTCATGAACAAAGACAGGCTGTGACTATTAAAAATATGAGTAATTATCTTCAGAATTATGTCAACATGTGAAAAATCACTTTTTTCACAAGCTGTGGTTTTGTTAAAGCTTCTTATTGTCATGCCTGCTCGGGTGTGCATTATCAATGCAGTAACTATTGCTAGAGTTTAGTCAAGGACGTCTTACAGTTCTAAATAGTTATTTCCTGGCTGTTCTGTTCACAGGTATGCACCTAGAGAGAAGAACCTGAAAGAGTAAAATTATCAGCCACATAAGACTAAGGCGGCCCAATATTGTAATCTATTTGACAACAACTAAAGACCCTTTGGTGCTCATAGCGTACACTAATAATGGAATACAATGTTAGAAAGTACTCACCGGAGAAAGGACAAGTTCGTTGATTACAAGCTCAGTGAAAACTTAACACGTGATCGATTGCACTGAACCGCGTGACAAAATTCGGGCGCTTGTAGAACAGGAAAGCTGTGATTTTTTTCTATTCCTATAATATTTTGCATTGAGTTTTGGAATGTCACAATTGTCACGATTGTGGGCAATGGCTATAGCCCTCCAGAATTGTGGGAAGAAGTCATCAAAATGTTAACTTAAATAAGTCAGGTTACTTGGATAACCCTTTACCAAATATTGCTTGGGGAAGCTCTGCCCTTCCTACTCTTGTATATCTCTGGAATCTCTAAACCAAGTAGTAAACAAAATGGTGAACACAGTTTTTAGACAAACATTATACAACCATTGTACAAAAAAATGCTGATGTAAGCAAAAATGCATCCAAATCTGTAAAGGTGAAATCAACAATAGCATGTATCAATGAATGTAACAGAAAAATATATACCAACAATAGCTAGCTATTGGATAATGTTATTTCTTATAGTTTTAATATGATCCTAGCATTGTTAGTGTTATTTAGAGCTTCTTGGAGAGCTTCCAAAGTAGCAACATCTTTACTACCCCTCTTATCACCAGGGCCACTGTAGCCATGCGGTAATTACATCATTAATGAAGTCACCACTCTGAATTCGTACAAGGCTGCAAGCTATAGCAGCAGAACTTGGATCAAGAGATGTATACTCGGTGTTTAGTTTTGTCAGGACAGCTTCAAAATTTCCAGGTCTCGACTTAAAATATTCCACCACTTTATGATAATGCTTTGTATCCTCCTCCACTTTGTCTTCCCACTTCCTGGGGAGAATTCCGGCTTTATCGTCATCAGACTGTCTGGTTGTATCTGTCACTTCATGATGCCTTTTCTTGTTGATGATGCCTTCGCTTATCATAAACAGAGCTATGTCTTCAAGATTGTTGCGAAAGGTTGACAGAATTTGGTCATGGCAACGACCAATAGTCGTAAGTTCTCTAGAGTCGCTCATGGCTTAAGCAGTTACCTACAGAAAGTAAATATAGCTAACAGAGACAAGTTATATTACAATTGTTCCTATATGCTATTAAATATGAATTACCACCAGCTAACATTGCAACAACATAAACCAAATAGGAAAAAAATGTGGTTATGTTTATGAATATTCATGAATATAACCACATTTTTTATATTTTTTATATTGCGCAAGTCCTCAACAATTGGCTCAATTTTGCACCTTGAAAACACAACTTGTTAAAAAGACATAAAAGTTGTGGTATAGACCAATTTATTACTAGATAGCCTTGCCCTTTTTGTATCCCTATTCGTAGGATGTTGGGCAAAGCTTGACTAAAAGCAGTCAGACTAAAATTATTGAGTAGGGCCATTAATTATTTGCGTGACATTGCATCCAATAAAACAAATTCGGGACAACTAACCAAAATTCCAGGATAATTTTCTGAAATTGTAAAGATACATTTTTAACAGCATCACTGAAATTTCCATAGACAGTTACCCTCTACCAATGTATTCCTATTTGAAATATATTGTAGCGAAGTTTTTTTTCTTACCGGAGTATTTGTAAAGCCTACAAGGTAGCTAATAGAGTATTGCTGGCTTTTCTAATCCCAATAAGCTAAAAACCAAGCCCTACAGCCCAACCACAGGCAACAACATTCAATCCTTAATTTTAAAGCTTGCCAATGTCACTCACACAATTTAGCAGCAGCAAAACTTCAACGTTTTCTGAAAGGTACTCCGAGTTGACCGAAACTTGCACACTTCCGCCGTGTTGTTGGGCTTAGCTAGAAATAAAAACCTTTGTCACAGAGCAACTACATACTGCCACAATTAGCCTGCCTGTAAAGAGTTCGTGTATACCTTTACTTGTCCACTCAGGACGAGCTGGGTCACCTTAGTCGGATGTACTAATTCTTGCTCGCGATTTAATTATCCCACCGTCTCCTCTCCCGTCTCAGGCAGTAAGTTTTCGAGACTTCTTTTCTCCCACCAGGAGCCAGAGCACCAGTGGGTGTGTGATGTGCTGATCAGCAAACCGCCATCCCTCCAAATGACGTCATACTTCTTACCGCGTGTCTGGCTTATTATTATTTGTATGGGTGTTAGTAAACAGAATGATGCGGCTAAGGCAATATTTTCCATATTACTTGTGTTCAGAGTTGTCATGTTGGGTTATTACATTACCAAGGAGACATTTGATCTGTTGGCTTAGTAATTACACACATGACGCAGGCACGTGTGCAAATACAACCAATAAGATGAGTGATATTTTGCAGTGTCCAATTAATAATAAATAAATTATGTACAGCTCATGCATGAACACCATAGTAATGTATTTCTTGTGCAATAAACACTTGTATAACCTGGGTCCTGTATCAAATGAATAATATACATATGTAGTCATTGGATACAGGAGAATATCCTGAGTCTGTTGGTATAGTGTCTACATGAGTGCTGATGGCACATGCGTAAATATGGCCAATCAGATGAGTAATATTCTGCGGTATGTTGGAAGACTGCACTCTGCATAGTTACTGACAAGCATTCCTAACTTGTTGACTCAAGTTTTCTTTATGTATATAATTGTTCACTTATTTCTGTATTTAGTCTTTTTATAAATAACTGACATTGCCTGTTTAAACTCTGTTCGTTCATTTTGCATTTTGGTTATTATTATTCTGCCAAATGTGAATTCTGCTAAAGAAAATTTTCAACACGGTATGCAATGAATAATAAAGTTATTATGTACAAAACACAATGAACAATGCTATATCCTGAGAGATGTAATAACCCAATGTAATAGCCAAGAACGCAGGTGATATGGAATAATATAGCCCTAAACAAATTCTTGCTTACATTAATGTATTTCCTATGTGGCAACAGTTGACTCAGTTCAGTACACAATAAGTTATAGTTAAACCATGAGCGCTTAGTTTCTAGTCGATTTATTGCACGACAGCCCGAGGGCCGTAGGCCCGAGGACTGAGTGCGATAAATGTACTAGGCACTAAGCGCTCATGCTTTAACTATTTTAAATACCGGGCAAGTGTTATTGCACACTTGCCAAGTTATTACACCTGACAACAATATAGCAACGGTATTTAATATGTATTATTATTGAGTTATGTTTAGTGCATTAACTATTAAATTGTCTTAAAATATTACTTAAAGCTTCTTTATATTACAGGAGATGCAGTGTACATCAATGCTTATCTTCACTTTATTTCTACTAAAGATGTTCTAGAGATGTTATTCCTCAAGTTCCTGTTTCTCGGTCAGCCACGGCGAGTATATCTGATTTCTGCTGGCGAAGCTGAACAGCACCATCCCAGCACAAAAGTAGTGACGTCTGGACAAGACATGATAGTCCAGGGTCATATTACTGGACGACAGTGGTCAGCCGTACACAGTCTCACTGATGAAGCACGCATGTTGTTCCATAGCTTTGTAGACAGTATGCAGTCTCAGTCTACTCCAGTTCCAATAGCACCAGCATCAGTACAACCTCAATCAGTAGCAGAGAGTAGTGCCTCAACCAATTTGACTTCCGAAACTACTCATTTGTCTACCGAAATAGCAGAACCAGGACTTGTACAGGAATTGATGGTTGCGTTAAAGTCCAGTAAGAAAAGTCAAGAAAAAGCATCAAAGGATGATAACAATCCAAAACTTACTTTTGAAAATTTGTCAGATATAAATGCTCTTTTCCAAAAGGTAAGTAAAAATTCTGAGCTTTGGAAAGATGTTAAGCAGTCTTACAGAGCATTCATGAGAATGGAAGACACAGGAGGTCAGCCTGAGCTTATGGACGTGCTACCAGCACTCACTGTAGGACCAGCTCTCTATTTGCTGTTCTTTAGCTATGAGTGTGACTTGAAGACACATTTTGATGTTTTCTACCAGAATGATGAAGGAGACACCACAGATCTTGAGGAGTCTTCAGTTACATTAGAAGAGATGCTCCTTTCTTCTCTTTCAAGTATTTCTTGCTCCAAATGCTTAGGCCATACTGTCAGTCCAAATCCAACTAACATCTCTGACATGCAAGATGTCCTACAAGATATCTCAAAGTCTTCACAGTCTGTAGCTTACATAGTAGGCACTCACAAAGATAAAGTCTCAGAAGAATATATATCTAGTGTTGACAAAGAATTACAGAAAGTTATTCGAGATACAGATTTTTTCAAAAAGAATTTAGTTCAATTTTTTTCTGAAGACAAGCTAGTTATTTCCATGGACAACATGGGGGGAGGCAAAGATGAAATAAATCAAATTCACAAAGTATTAGAGAATGCCATAGAGAAACACTTTAAGAAGCTTAGAATTCCAGCTGTGTGGCTTCTGTTTAGTCTGTGTCTTCGCATGAGAGAGGTAAGGACAGCTAGCATGGAGACTTGTTTAGCACTGTCCAGTTGTTTCAACATGACACCCTATGAGACCAAAGTAGCTCTGTGGTTTCTTCATCACCATGCAGGTGTGATGATGTACTTCCCTAATGTGACTGGTTTAGAAGACCTAGTCATCATAGACATCCAGGTAGCGTATGAAAGCATCACATCTGTTATTCTCAAAGCAATGAGTTTCGGCAACGTAGGCAAAGCTAAAGCGGAGGAGTTCAGAAGAACAGGTCAGTTTTCTCTGGAAGATATTTTGTCAGCCACAAGTGAGATTCTGAAAGATTTCATTCCACCTCGACAACTTGTGATACTTCTAGAGTATCTCCACATCATAGCTAGAATTATATATTCCAGCTCCACACCATCATCAGTAGCTACAGATGACGTGTACATCATGCCTTGTGTCTTACGCAGTGCCAGTAGAGAGACTCTGGATGCTGTTTCTAAAGACAAGTCTCGTCCATTGTTTATAGCTCCTCTGAGAGTGCGCTTTGTTTGTGGGTTTGTACCAATTGGAGTATTCCCAGCTCTGACAGCTAGCTTCATAGGAAATCATGAATCATTTAAACTTGTACAAACAGGTCTTATGAAAAACAAGGTTCAATTCCAATATGGTGGTTTTGACTATGCTCTGGTTACATTACTAGCACGTCCCAAGTCTTATGAGGTTGTAATCTCTGAACTTCCTAAAGGCAATTACGAGGCACACATGTTGTGTACAGAATTAAGGAAGGAGATAGAGGCCACATTTGAGAAGGTCAGTTCTCGCATGAACTACAGCAACTTCATGGACTATCAGTTTGGGTTCGCATGTCCAACTCATCCTGAGGAGGATCATGTGTGTGTAGTAGATAGAAGATGTCCATCACCACAAGCTATGCTGTGCTTACAAAACTCCAACGATGCAGTGTCACAGAAAACATCGAATTGTCACAAAGTATGGTTTGGAGAGGTGAGAGTTTTAGCTAAGTCTTCAGTTCATGTACTTCAGTGTGTTTTTTTTGTAGCATTTAGATGTTTCACTTATACCACCATTACTGAGTCAAGCAGAAGAGTGCGACACTGCAGGTAAAGTATCAGTTTCGGTGTCAAGATATTACAAGAAATAATAAACAGGATTTCATACAGGATTTTTTTCTGGGGGAAGAGAAAGAGTTTAGGAAGGAGGGGAGGGCTACACATGGTTTGACCACACCCATTTTTGCTGAAACTACACCTATTTGATCAATAATTGTCTCAGGTCTAGAATTGGTGACATCAATCTTGGAGGACTAATGCATATTGTAATTGAAGGACCTCAATTTACTGAAGTGAACTTTCAACAAATATTAGATATATACATAGAACAAAATCATAGAATACTATTATGAATCATAACCACAGAATACCGTTAAGTATAAGTATTATTAATTTATTTCATGAAATTCTGGGGGAGGGGGGAATTCCAGGGCGCCCCTACCTCTGTATGAAACCATGATAAAATGGTAGCCATTACTAGATTATTGTGTTATTATTACTATTTTCTTATTGTTATTACAATATACGATCTTCTTTAGTACACCCATTGCATTAACATTGTAATTGTAATATTTATCTCTAGAGAAAAGCATGTCATCTGACGAGGAAGAGAAGCCCAAGCCTGGTTATGAAGCATTGCAGAAGGAGCAACGGAAGGTTAAAATAACTATAAAGAACAACTTTGATGTTGTGACAAGGACACTTCGGGATAAGAAAATGTTATCCAAGAAAGATTATGAAAATGTTAATGATCCATTGTCACTTCTTCCAGAAAATACCAAAGTAGATATTGTGTTCAAAGCATTGGTAAGCAATATTGATGAAACAGACGAAAACATCCTAAAATTTATAGAGATTCTTCGCAAAAAAAAGGAATCTAAAAAAAACGTTGAAATATTGGAAAAAGCTTATGAGAAACAGGGAGGAGTAATTCCAACTAAAAGCAACCCAGCCCCAGCTACACAGCCAACCTCTGGAGCTTCAGTGCAAGGTTATTATTCCACACATTTCACAAAGTAATATTTAGAATAGGACTATATATAATATTATTAGTTCTATGTGTGCAGCTTAACAAGAGCTACAAGTACACACATTTCAATAATATCTCAAAGGTCATCTCTAGACCGATACAAACATAAGAGAAGGTTAAAATGTACAATAATCCAAGTAATAGCTTTTAAACATTGCAGCTAATAGGTTTATTTATTGCTTAATATTGTAATTTTTCAGCTCCTATTCCTAAGGAATTCTCAAAGAAATTTTCTCCAGTAGAATTTTCTGTATGGATGAAGACTGAAAATCACTTGTCCGATGATAATGGTGATATTATTGTAGGTAAGGTGTTCATTGCAAGTATCTGGAATATGTAGTTTTTATTAGAGCTAAAATAACTTTGAGTCATTATTTAGCAACAGAATTATTTTTATTATACAGGCAAAAAAATTAGTGGGAGGGTTTTTGCTGATCTGGCAGAAACAGAACTGAAGGAATTTGGATTTGTGGGAGCTGGATACTTTGCCATGAGAAGTGTTTTGAGAGAGGTAAGATATTCCAAAACAATTTGCTGCTACTACTGTCACTATTCATAACATTATAACTACACATAATTTATTACATTTATTATTGTTGTTGTTTTGCTGTTTCAATACAGGTAGCAAAAAAGGCTGATCCAGGTTTGTGATACTTGTCATCTTGTAGATATGTTCCAGTGCTAGAACTCACTTCAATTATATTTTATTTAGCTAACCAGGACTCTGCAGTACAAATAATCCCAGTTCCAGTAGATGAGAAGGAAAGAGAGGAAGGTAATTAAATTTCCATTAGTAAATCTCATTAATTTTACAAATAAAAATTTAGTCTACGCTATAAATTTCTTAATTATGTTTGCATATTCAGAAATTGATAGCCACCACAAGTAGCAAGACAATTGGGATAGATTTCCAGCTAAAGATGGTGGTACAGTCACTCCTTTGCTCAAGCTCCAGTTCTCGCCAGATGAAGTGGAACCGTTGAATATCGTTGTGGTAGAATACACTACCACATTTAACTAAAGACTTTATGGTTCATTACATTTCTTTCATCCATTCACTTAATCCATTCACTTAATCTGTTATCCAATTACTTAATCCGTCCATTCACTTATCTGTTATCCATTCAGTTATTCTGTTATTTGTCCATATGCACTTTAATTCTTTAGCTACAACTAAGGCTGTGAGGTATACCGGTATTAGTAATTACCAAGGTATCAAGTCTCTGGGCCAGCGGTATTTTTCAAGCCTACCAAAGTTTGTGATATAGTTGAACTACTAATACCTTTACCAAGGTTTTTCCACCACGTTTTGTATTTACCTGTAGCGGTTTTGTACTTGTAGGCCTTTTCTACTGGGTAGGTTAGCTGCTCTATAGCCCTGGAAGTATTTCTATTATCTAGCTAAGCAGCTGCAACTTGTAGCAGGTAGGCCGGTTGGGTGAGCTCCTCCCCTTTACGTTTAATACTTTACCAAGTGTGTCCCATGTGGTGGTGTAGTTGTTTTTGTTTGTTTTTTGTCATGGCTCCTGCCACAAGTACCCCCTCCGAGCTATTATTTAGCCGGAGTGGCAAAATTGTAACTCCATTCAGAGCTTCATTGAAGCCAGATACTGTTCAAGAACTAGTTTTTCTTTCAGGCAAACCTTTAATTATACTTGTATAATATTGTAGTGTTAAAACTTCTATATTTAGTAATACCAAAGTACTTCGAAAATACCTTATCGAGGTATTATTTAAGCAATACCTCACAGCCTTAGGTACAACACACAACTCCATTGTCCAAATTCCTTTAAATGTACTTTGTATCTTCCACACATCCATGCTTACCTATATATGTACTACATTTGTCTTTTTTGTCAGAATTACCTTGGTAAATTTACATTCAAACCTAAGAACTAGTCAAGGGAAACCGAGGTTGAAACCTTTGCCTTGGGCTGGTATCCCCTGCTTTAGCGTTTACCTGCTAAGTAGGAGAGGTAATTCACAGGTGGCAGCAATACCCGGTCAATCGAGTACATGGAGGCGGGTCTAGGAGCAAGCAAAAAGCTGAGGGGCCATCCTATAATGTTTTTCATTCAAACCTGTCATGGTGGGAAGTCTGGTACAATTCCAGTTGATACCAAACTCCATGTTCTCACAGACATACAGTCTGATGGTGGAATACAGACGAGTCGATGAGCAGACACTTATAATATATTGTATGCTATAGCACCAGGTGATAGAGCATACAGAAGTGTCAAGTGAGGATCGTGGTATGTTCACACTCTGCAAGACACTCTGTGAGAAAAGCAAGAGTAATCCTTTGGATCAGATGCAAATGATAGTCAACATGGTAGTGTCTGAGGAATTTGAGTTTGTCACTGAATCTGGAACAAAGTTCAAGCAGCAACCCTGTGGGGCATAAACAGCTAAGCTAGAATTTATCAAATGCTGAACTTGTAGTGTTATAGTTGTGTTTGATAAAACATTTTTTTACATAGCTATTTTTTTTGTTTAGTGTTTTTATTGTAGAATTTTTAAATTATATATTTATAAGAGTAATTTTGAAAGATAACTGAGGAAAATATGGTTTATACTTGCATATGCGCCAGCGCAGCAGAGCAAAATATTGCATTCGCTTTATGGTCTATTATATTCATGTGTGTGTCATATATATGTAGGTTGTGAACAGAAACTTTGGCAATATCTATCACTACGACTCTAACTTACTTTAAAACCATTGCTACTTTCCGATTTGGCACTTACTAGCTAGGCTACTCACAATCCTGGTTTTGTAAGTGAATTCGGCAATCTTTACCATTTAAATGGCCATAGAGGAATTGTTAGGCTGACTGTACTGGTCCAGGGTCTGATCCAAGGAGATGAATGGGATTACATGTCACCCCCATACTTTAGTGATATTCATAGTTATTGGAAATTTGTTGTTGTAAATTTGCTGATATTCACAAGTATTGTATAATGTACTCTGTTGTCTATCATCAGTGAAGCATGTGCAAAAGTGAGTCTAACACACCAAAATAGAATAGCTTTTTGAGTGTATATGATGATGAAAATATCATTCCATTCAGTGAGTTGAAGCCATTTATTTTATGTTAAGACAGAAGTAAAAAAAAAGAGACCTTTGATATAATCCTATATAAAGTTGATGAACAGAATGTTGATCCCTTTATATTTGCTGTGTTCAGGCTGTGGAGAAAGAGTGGAAAAAGGAAAGAGTGCTTCATACTAGCTGGGTCTTGAATTTGATAATTGACACTTCAACATGTATGACAAAATATTCATAACAAATTACATTGTAATTTGTAGATCTGCCTTTTTCCCATTATATTTCCCATTTGAATGAGATTAATTTCAAGTTTAATTTTTTTTTTGTTGCTTCAGTTAGGCTTTTTTCAGAAATTTTAGCTATAATAAGCATTTCTAGATATAATTTCGATCTGGCTGATGTAAATGTGGAACTTTTAGCTTGTGACATCTTTGAAGACAAAATTGTAAGTGAGTATATTTTTTGAGCATGTGAGTCTGCTCAAAATACAATCACAACTTCAATACTAATTGTGTCAGCAGTTTCTTCAACTTGAATGCCTTGAACTAACATCTCAATGACACAACAGCAGATCTTATCCTAATGAAGAAATAACTTTCACTATTGCATATCATTACTCAATTAATCGAATGATTATGCTGCAGTACTAAAAATGAAAGACTAACTCTTGTCCTTCTGGACTTGGACTGTAAAATAGATTCCAATAGTCTCGCACTTTTTTGCTACTGTGCAATTTTCTAGCCCCGCCCTCCGTAAGCCGAGTTAACTATACTTACCACGGTCTGCCAGCCAGGAAGCTCTTATCTATGCTCGGGTATTTAAGGTCCGCCCTCTACCTTTACAACTCGGTGGTTTCGAGGTTTATTGCTCAATTAAGCCGCGCGCGAGCGTTGCTATGTGCCAGCACCCTTAATGTGTAAATTAAATAAACATTTTTTTAAAGTCTGTTTAGCTCTTTACTTAGCTCAATAGAGTATCTTTCACATTGTTTATATGATCATATATTTACCTTAACTCTCACCTCTACCTCTCTCATATCATCATGTGAATTGCTTGCTAATATTATTATAATATATCAGTAGCTAGCTAAATACATGCATAGTGATTATAGTAGATAATTCAGCAACTAAATCAATTTATTTTGCAGCTATTATTAAAAATAAAAAAAACAAGGTCATTTTGAATTAATTGGCGAGCGAGCGTAGCGAGCGAGACACTTACAGGGGTAACACAATTGAAAATCGGGGATGTTTGTTGGCGAGCGAGCGTAGCGAGCGAGACAGTATTAGGGTTGGATAATGCAAAATCGGGTATATGTTATATATATGTATGTATGTATGGATGGTACGTATGCTCTTTAAACGCGCGCGCGGGGAACTTTTTTTCTCCTAAAACACGGCTATTTATGCTTGACTCCAGTTTATTCTGAAACTACAGCATTAAGCAAACCTTACTTTATACTTAAGCTCCAAAGTATGAGAAAATTCCTGCTAAAACGCTTGTTTTCAAGACACAAAAAGTTGATTCGACAGGTTACTATGGCATTGAAGACCCTTTTCCAGACTTCATTTCAAAACTTCGCCGTTTTATGGTGGGATACGGAGTGCCGGTTGTTGGTTATCAAGAGCCGTTGGTAGTCAGAATGCCGTAGTATTAATGCTAAGGAAGCTACTACTTCTCGAGGGAAGCTGAGATAAGTACGCAATTCCATATTTTGTTAGCTAAATATGCAAAATTAACTCTGGCCTTTCTTTTTTGTAGCTAAGAGCTTGTCAACAGTGACTGGTAAATTTAAATAGTCAGATTGGCTCAAATTTGGTACTAAAAAAGTTACCACTGCTCAAGAAAATGAGGTAAGAAAGTAATTTTGTATTTGTGTGCTAAAATTGATTGTCTTTTGTTTTTGTAGGTGAGAGCTTGTTGTCAAGAATTCAAGGTAATTTAGATGGTCAAAGTAACTTCAATTTGATACTACAGAAGTTATCAATACTCAAGAATGATGTAAGTAGTAATTCCATATTTGTTGGCTAAAATTACAAATAATAACTGGTTTATTTTTTATCGTAGCAGCTGAGAGCTTGTTCAAGAGTTACTGGTAATTGAGATTATCAGAATGGTTGATGTTTGATACTACAAAAGTTACCATTAGTCAGGTAAGAGAGTGATTTGGTATTTGTTTGCTGAAATCAAATGTCATAACTGCTATTATAGTGTCTGCATGAAGTAAGCTAAAACATAGTAACACTTTATGTTACCTAACTATCAGGCTCGCTCGCCATTTGTGCTCAAGCACACCACTAGTTTGTATATATGTTTGGACGTACGTATGTCATTTTGTACTTTGACCCTCGCGTTTTTGTGTTAGTTATGTGGTCGACCCCGTCCCAAATTGCACTAAACAGAATCCTCTGGTTTATCGATCAGTACCCGTATCACCCTAGAAATTGAATTGTTTACCGTGCGCAACAGTATTTACTTGAAAATACATTGTCCACTAGACTACCGCTAAGAAGGTAAGTCTGTGTAGGTGCATGTCCAGTTGTGTCAAAACATTGTGTGTTTCAACCACTACTTAGCTAAAGAATATCACAAAGAAAACGTTTAAATAACGTGTATTGTTTTGTTGTTGTTTTTTCCCTTCAATTTAAGCAGTTGCAGAGAGTTGTTACTATGGCACTGAAATCCCTTTACCGTGTATTTACGAAATTTAAAAACTGGACCTTATTTTCAGTAGCTTCAGTGTTAGAAGTCAAAATCATTCATATAAAAATAGTATAGTCTTTAGGCTCGCTCGCCATTTGTGCTCAAGCACATCACTAGTACCTTGTTAAATCTTGTCGTTTTAGCCTGCCGCAGATGCCAAACCAAACGAGCTCCTTAGTGCAATTCATTTATTACGTCAGTTTTACTCTCGGAGGGTGTGTAGCTACCAGTGGTGAGCAAGTCTGACATAAAGTTGTAGTTTACTTTTGACGACACTAATCTAATGAATGGAGGTCTCAGGCAGTAGCTAAGATAGTGTTGTTGGCAAAGACTGTGGTTCCTGTGCTCTGCATCATTGAAGGTAATTATTATAGCTCTATGGTTAGCTATGATAAACTTCATTACAGCTGATCTGTAGTTACAATTGGCTGAGCTTAGCTCCAGTCCAGACCAGAGCAGCAACTTTAACTGAATTATAGGCTATTATATATGATATGTTAATTGTTAATGTTAACCAGATGAATTGTGGATTATACTGATTTTCTGATAACCAGATGAATTCTTAAATAATATAACAAATTGGTAATTAATGGTATAATACTTCTCTGGCATGACTAAGAGTAGAATTTTCTGTCCCCCCTGACGAAAGATCACTCCTCTTGAAAAACCACTTAATCTGTAACCATGGGTGGTCTCTCAAGAGAGGGACTACTGTAGCTAAATACTTGCTATGATGTAGCTAAATTATAAGCTTCCTTATGATTTTTCAATCCATGAATCTTAACAATATTCCTTATCTCTTAGTAAGTAGCTAGACTTACCTCCTATATTGTGGATGCTACTGAACTCTGAATATCATTTGTAATGTGCCATTTGGCAGCAAACTGTTTTTGGCTATAAGCTTACTACTTCACACTATTAGATATGGAATATATATGTACAGTATAGAACCTCTCTTATTTGGGAGTCTAGGTTTTGGGGAGTGTCCGTGAAATAGAATTGCCCATGATATAGAATTACCCTTGCCTGTATCTCAGAATAATAGATGAAACTACATTACATGTAGCAAGATAGTAAAAAAATACATTATTATACTTGCATAATAGTGTGCATGTGTCAGCATACCTACAATATGGAGAGATATTCCAAAAGCATGCAGAAATATTTTTTACTATCCTTCAGCTCATGAAAATACAAGCATGAGAGTGAAATGTCATCCCTATTTATGACAAGTGTAATAAATTGTTTATTGTACATGGGATATTTAAAGCCTCATTGTTCAGAGGTAACCCTGCCATAAATCTAAAAAGACATTTGTGTCCAGAACTATGCATGGGAAAATATTGAACGCCCATGTGTTGTGGAAATACTCGAGAAAATATCCAATATGACATGTATTCTATGCTAGGTATTCACTATAGTATTTTTAGGTACATGACTGTGAGATCTCATATGTTTGATGTATTGCACAAGCTCATTATCCTGAGATGGACTAGTATTTAATAGCAACCTGCTAGCCAAGCTTATAATTCTCTGGGATTTTACAGCTACCTGAACCTATGTCTTGATTATCTCTTGGGCTAAGTTTACCTGCATGAAGAGCTGATTACTAACTTTGGTCCTTCGAGAATATTGTTTCATTTTATCTAGTACGTACCACCTTCCAGTGTTGGCCTTACAACCCGACATACACTTTGTCAGAGGTTGTATATATAGCAACTGCTCGAAGGACCAACTCAATGTCGGGTTGTAAGGCCAACACTATGGCAGCTGGCCAAATTCGAAGCAGTCCTTAAGGAATATGTGGACCTAGGACATGCGGAGATTGTGCCTCAAAATCAACTATCTGTATCACCAAGCAACTCCTACTATCTACCTGTCCATGGAGTGACCAAAGAGACTTCATCAACTATAGTCCAGCGGTCAATCCAAAAAAGCTTGCAATAGGGTCCACACAATGTTTTTTTGTAGTTTTGACACCTATAGACCCTCTAGATCAAGAAACTGAATGATGCCACCTCAGCATCTTCGGGCATTTTGTGTAAAATGCCAATTTCTGCCATTTCAGCCAATTTCAGCCGTTTTAGAGTAGTTATCTTAGAAAATGTGGTCTGTGTTTAATTTTTTTCAATGATTTGATGGTCAAAGTAAGTTTGATAGTCATAAAGAAGTGTTGCCTGAAAAAACAGCAACGGTGTCACATAATTATAATGCATAAAAATTATGATACATAAATTACCAGTCCAATTACTGCATAACAGTCGACTCAAATGTTCTCTAGAGTATCATCATCATTATCACCACCATCAGCATCATCAGATTCAGCTGTGTTGTTTTGATTCCCACAAACTGCTTCTCGATGGCAGGTACAGAACAGTGTGCAGGGCAGTTTGGAAGCCGAACAACTGCATCTTGCTGTAGAGCATGGATTGCTTGATGAACAGCCACACCGGATGAGTTCAAGGACCTCTGGTGGGGCCATTTTCACCTCAGAGGGCACCATTATAGGGACGAGTGACTTTGACGCTTCATCACGTGCCCAGCCATACTCTGTGGGTTCAAGTTGAGGTGGATCTGGCTCATTAGCTGATTTCCAGATGGCTGTCTGGATGTGCGCCCTTCGAACATTTTGTTCAAATGCTTCAGTGGAAGGACATCTTCCAGACCACTGTCAGCCATCAGAACCCCTACGCAGCCCACAAAGCTCATCAACATATGCATACCACCAAGCCGTGGCACAAATAAGGAAAACTTTTCCGGATAGACCCACATCACATTCACGGCAACTTTGTAGAGCTGCTGGTCATCCGTAAAGACAGTAAACTCCTGTCCACATTGCTTTGTAAGTTTCTGTCCCTCCACGATTGCTGTCATCATTGTATCTGGATCTGCTGGAGTCATGTCGATCAATGGTGTGTAAATGGCCCTTGTAGCAGGTTGAGCAGACTGTCCCTGCTCTCTTGCTAATTTTGTGTTAAACCCACCAAACTCTGGTGTGTCAGTATCAGTAACAACAGCCTTGAAGAATTTGAAGTCGAGAAATTGAGCACGTGCCAGCTGTATGACTTGTTGTGCTAGGACTTTCAGGGGTAGTACTGCACGGGTGGCTTCTTTAGCGGGCATTTGTGGTTTCTTGGGGCCACTGTATCTCGCTATAGGAGCATCCTCCGTAATTGGTTGCTTCATCTCACTGATGGTGAGACGTCTGATGCCAGCAACACCACCAGCAGTTTCAGGCTTGTTTGTCTCTGGCATTGCCAAAAGCATTGCAAGAGAGTAGGTGGAGCGCAGACCATTCTGTGATGATATTGGTGCATCAAAATTATCTGTTATCACTTGCACCAACCCACTTGATGTGTTCCCAATTCCTCTAATGTCCAAGTCTTTCACTGCTGCTACTGCGCTGCTGAAGATTTGAAACGTAAAAACTCATTGTAGGAACAATTAACTCGGAATTCATAAAGCTCTTCAATCAAGCTTTTCCTGTTGAGAACTGCGGCCAGTGCAATTTGAAGTGTTGTTGGCTGGTTGGTTATGATATTTGTGATAATATTGCCGATGAGTGCTGCTGGCTTCGTGTGATTAAGCTTGTCCGAGATCTTGGAAAGCAATGATGACATGGTAGGACTCACAACATCAAAGGCTTCATCCATGCTTACTCTCCTATGATAGATGTTCCTCTCCTGTGCTAATTTCCTTGATTCCTTAATGATGTGTGTGGCAACTTTGTCCAACTCCATCTCAACATCATCTTTTTGAGCAACTAGTCGTAATATACCCCAGCACCAGATAACACTAGTAGATCAGGACCAAAATGCTCAGTTAATTTTTCCAGTAGTGTTCTTCTTGAAAGGAGCTCTCCACCGTGAGACAAGTATAGATCATATGCAGCCACTGTATTCCATATTTATGATGATTCATTTGACATTTGTAATATGGTAGATTGCAATGCTTTATCTTCTGTCTCCTTTGGCTTTGTACTGCTTGCTGCTGCTCTAACTGAACGAGGTGCCATAAACGATGACTTGCAGTCTTCATGATACCGTGCATCGGCTGCATGCAGATCACTAACAGCTCCCTGGATTCTGATTTTAACACGGCTTGCCCACTCATCATTTCTCAAGTCACATACATTCAAAATCACTTGTTTAAAAGTCTCTTTCCCACCACGATCTGCAGTCCTACACAGCACAACTCGACGCCAACGACTAGGGTGTTTCTGGTCATAATCCATGATGCATAGATCACCACAAAACACACACTGCTCTCTGTAGTTGAACTTGGGGGAGCTTGAACGACAGCATCTCTTGTCAGGAACTGTTGGTTCCATGTTCCCCTCTTCACGAAGCCTTTTCTATTGTCTTCTAATATGGCACTTTGATGTATATGTAGACACACAATCTCTGTGGCACTTAATAGTCAACTTGTCATTTGCTTCAAGTTCCTGTTCTAAACTGATATGAATGCCATCCTCACGGAGCTTACTTGCTTCGATAATACTCTTGATACGTCTAGAGCCCGCATCGGTGACTGGTTTTGTAGCTTGATCTTCTCCGCAGGGCCTGAAGAAACATTCACTGCTGGTCGTGGTCGCCATATTTCTATTAGTGGATAACATTGAACTTAAGTTACATGCAGCTGCAGTCCTAAGCACCCTTCCATATACCTTCAAGATCTCTTGCTGAAGCCACCAAGTTCAGTGTGAAGTGTTCCTCTTGAACACTGTGTATATTTGTGTTTTTTTTTAAATGCCCAAAGATGCCAGTGTGGCATCATGCAGTTTCTCAATGTAGAGGCATTCAAGATGTAGAAACTGGAAAAAAACATTGTGTGGACCCTACTGCAAGGTATGCATCCAAATTCCAGTTTGACCACCTGATTACTACTAAATTACATCTCTACCCTCTCCTGTCATCAGTAATTAACAGATTTCGAATGTTTCCAATCGCAATCACTGCTGATATTGGAAAGATGTTCAGGGTAGTGGAATTAGACCCAAACGATCGTGAGTACCATAGATTTCTACAAAGAGATTCTGATACCGGTACCATTCAAGACTTCAGGATGTGCAGACTTACATTTGGGGTCACCTCATCACCATACCTTGCTACCCAAGTATTGTTGGAGTTGGCTGATCAGGAACGAAGTCGCTATCCAAAAGCAACCACTGCCATTAGACAATCCTTCTACGTGGATGATTGTCTGGCCGGAGCATCAACCTTACAGGAAGTGAAACGCCTCGGAGATCAACTCATCAACTTGCTAAAAGAAGCAGGAATGACTCTCCGGAAATTTCGAAGTAACTCTCCTGAATTTCTATCAACACTACCGCCTGAACTAATTGAGACTGAAGATTTGGAAATCACCGAACCGATGTCATCTGCCAAAGCTTTGGGCATACATTGGAGCTTGCGGACCGACAATTTCCATATTTCAACACCCAATATTGATCCTATACCTACCACCAAGAGACTAGTTGCCTCAGCGGCTGCCAAGGTTTATGATATCCTTGGGATTTATTCCCCAGTCACCGTGGTAGCCCGACTGATTCTTCAGCAATTGTGGCAATCTGGTCTTGGCTGGGATCAACCTATTCCAGCTGACCTTGAGAATCTGTGGCATGCTTGGACAGCAGCGTTACCTGACCTAGCAGCACATCCAGTGCCCAGAAGACTCACATCTGACACCAACCATCCTAGCATCCAGCTTCATGGGTTCTCAGATGCTTCAGAGAAGGCCTATGGGGCAGCCGTGTACATACGGACAGTTGCTGCAGACACATCAACCAAAGTAAACCTGGTGATGGCCAAATCAAGAGTTGCACCGATAAAGACTCTGACCACCCCCAAGCTTGAGTTAACTGCTGCCCTCCTCTTGGCAAAACTACTGAGTTTAGTAGCATCAGATCTAAACTTACCGACTTCATCTATATTTGCTTGGACTGATTCCTCTGTCACACTGCATTGGATTCATAGTTCACCTCATCGATTACAAACCTATCAAGCAAACAGAGTCACCGCTATCAACGAACTTATACCTTCTGCTCAGTGGAGACACGTCTCCACCAACTTCAACCCAGTGGATCTTGCCAGTCCCAGACCATCAGATCCAGGGTAGGTGTCGGTAAAGATGGCCAGAGGCCAGTTCCGGGTGACCTCAAAGGAATCATCCTTGAGAAGAACAATATCTCCAGTACAATAGTTCCGTTTGGTAAGATGCCATCCTGTCTGGCCACTAGAGACTGTATGTAAGTAGCCTTCCATTTGATCCAAAGATCTCGGGTTAATCGTTGAACAAGATTCCAGCGACGTAGCAATGATAACTTGCTGGTGGTGTCAACATGGTTGGGTGGTGGTGCTTTCAGAGTTCCTCCAGTCAGGAAATGTCCTGATGTTAACATCTCCACGGAGTTAGGATCAGTAGATGTGATGGGAGTGATTGGTCGAGAGTTTTAAGACCGCTTCCATTTCTATCAGAATTGTTTCTAGCTTCTCGTAGGAAAGAGGTTGAGCTGACAAGTTACGTCTAAGAAGCCTCTTCATACTTTTAACCCCAGCCTCCCAGAGTCCCCCGAAGTGAGGAGCTCTAGGAGGAGAGAAGTGCCAATGAAACTTCTTAGTAGTGGTAAGGTGGTTGAAGTGGTTGGTAGTGGTTTCGTTATGAAGTAGAGTTTGAGCCTCCTTCATCTCTCTCCTTGCTCCGACAAAGTTGGAGCCTCCATCGGAATAGAGATGAGTGGGTGTTCCTCTCCTGGCAGTGAAGCGGCGGAACGCTGCGATGAAACCACTAGCAGAGAGATCAGAGCAGAGTTCAAAGTGCAGGGCTCGAGTAGTGAAGCAGACAAATACCGCAGCATATACCTTAACTCTGGTAGGTTTGCGTGGATTTCCCCGATGAATCAGAAATGGTCCAGCGAAGTCCACTCCAGATATATCAAAGGGTTTGCTAGGTGTAGTTCGATGATATATGGTACTAATCCCATCCTCTGGTTGACAGGATTTCCAAGAATCTTCTGGCAAGTGACACACTTCCGGTTCAGGAGCTTGAGGTGATTCCTTAAACCCGGGATGTGGTATTGCTCTGAGATAATTGCCAAAAGAGTT
>WLWD01000940.1_pt1 | contig 147344 bp, 107 predicted proteins | sample 6712731 | NCBI WGS metagenome assembly WLWD01 (sample SAMN12718690, study PRJNA576275) | sponge metagenome | isolation source: marine sponge | host: Mycale hentscheli | place: New Zealand: South Island, Marlborough, Capsize Point | collected 2014-11-01
GGACCAACGAAGCAGCCCTAACAAAAATGTTGTATGCATGCTGCACATATTCGTGCTGCCTTACTGCACTCATCATGTACATATGCAGCACATGTGCTGCAGGCGTAATGCTGCTATCAAGCATATATGCTGCATACAGAAAAATTGAAACAGCGCCTCACATGTGCCACATATGTACATATGAGGGATGCATGTGTGCACAAAAAAAGCATGCCACATGTGTGCATTCTCTTGTATACTATACATGCGCAGTGGCATGTATGCCACTAGTGAGTTGTGCACCCTTCTACTTGCATGCCGCATGCCTATGGCGCGTTTCAATTTTTGTGTATGTGGCACACAAGCACTATGGTATATTTCTGCATGTCTGCCTGGTAGATGTGGTACATTTGCTGCATATCTGCCTGGTAGATGTGTTACATGTGCTGCATGTCTGCATGGTAGATGTGTTACATGTGCTGCATGTCTGCCTGGTAGATGTGTTACATGTGCTGCATGTCTGCCTGGTACATGTGGTACATGTGCTGCATCTCTGCCTGGTAGATGTCTGGTAGAGGTGGTACATGTGCTGCATGTCTGCCTGGTAGATGTTGGTACTCTGCCGTCGTTGTAGAGCTGGAATGAGTCAGGAAGCGGATACTATTGCCTTTATGAAAAGTTATAAGTAAGGAATCAAGTACAGTACTTATGTATGACGCACGATGATACATGCATTGGGTTTGAGTGAGTATGAATAACATTAATGTAAATGAGATTTGGTAAGGGTCGATAACATATCGTGGTATCGTGGGTAAATTAACATGCACATGGCACAATAGCAACTGCACATAAGTGTTTGATATGCATGTGGCATAGTAGCAATATGCACATGTGTATTTGACATGCATGCAACATAGCACCAGAATGCACGTGCATATTTGACATGCATGTAGCATAGTAGCAACATGCACATGCGTTCTTGACATTCATGTGGCATAGTAGCGACATGCACATGTGTATTTGACATGTAGTAGCAACAGGCATATGTGTACTTGACATGCATGTGGCATAGTAGTGACATGCACATGTGTTTGACATGCATGTGGCATAGTAGCAACATGCACATGTGCATCTAACATGCATGTGGCACATAAAACCGTGCACACATGCAAGGCAAATATATGTGACACATGTGTAAACTGCATGCTGCTCTCCTTGTGAATACATTATAAATGTGGCATACATGCAGCACATATCTATTTTTGTAAGGGAGTCCTCTGCAATTGTGACCGTCTACAGGAAAACCGGGCACAACATAAAATGAAGACAATATTGCTTTGCTGGCATCTGGAAACTCTTGTTTGCTGAGCTCAGCATGGTGCCTGAGAACAGCAGTTGCAACAAATAGAGATGGCCTCATGCCAAAAGTGAGTCTTGTCATCCTTGCTTCACAGATCTTGCCATCTTCATTTCTCAGAAAGAATCTGTGATAATCTTTGTCTTGTTCTTGCAATTTCACCTCTCTATACATTTTGCTGATGTCTGCAGTGACAGCAATTGGATAGCTTCTGAATTGGAGCAGGATAACAGCTATCAAAGGGTATTGACTTGGGCAAGTCAAAAACAGATCATTGGCACTTTAGCCATTGGAAGTTCTAGCAGAACCATCAAATACTGGCCTGATTTTTGTTGATGTTGATTCCATTTTTATCACTCCTTGCACTGGTAAATAATATTTTCCTGTGTCTAGAACACCTCCAGGAATGATTTCAGCATGTTTCATTTCTACGTAGGACAGCATTTCTTTATTAAATGGTACCAGCACTCCTTCCTTTTGCATTTTCCTTTCATTTTGAAGGAACCTGGCTTTTGCCATCTGTTTGGATTCACCCAGTTCCGGAGGGTTTTGCACTTTTGGCAGCTGACATTAATATCTTCCATCATCATGTTGCTTCACAGTTTGTTGGAATTGTTGGACAGCAGAACTTTCTTCATCAGTCATTATCTTTGCAGTTGGTACCTTTTCCAGCTCAAACATGGTTTTGAACAAATCAAAATCTTCATTTTCTTCCAGCTCAACTTTGAGAGTTGTTGCTTTATTGCTGTTTGCTGGACCTGACACTGTCCATCCAAATGTGGTTTTAATTGCAGTTATTCTCTCCTTCGTGCAGAATTTCTTTTCTCCATCACACCAGAATAGTGGGAGGTCATTTGTCCCGATTATCATGTCCAATGCTCCTCCAAAGTGTGGATCTGCTAGTGGTAGTCCTTGCAGTATCTGCTGCTTGGCTACTTCTGTTATGTTCTCTGGTGGAGTGGCAGCTGGCAGTGAAGATGTGATGGCAACACTCACAGGGATACTCAGTGCAGAAGGCTCTACAGTGGAAACATCAATGTTGCACCAGTGAGTGAGTTGACTCTCAGCCACAGTTCCCCTCATTGTAATGCTGATTGGTTTTCTCTCTGGTTGGAGAAAGCTTGCCACACCTTCAGAGATAATTGAATGGGTTGAACAGTTGTCTAGAGCAGCTCTGGCAGTTATTCTTTTGCCATTGTGTTGGAGTGAGATTAATGCTGTGTGAATGAAGCCCGCATTGAGAGTTGGAGTCTCCGCTGTGCTGCTTGTGCTGCTGCTTGAGATTGCCTCCTTCAGAACAGCAGTGCAGCTTGTCCCAGTCTTTTCATTCTTCTTTTTGTCTATGCTGTCTTTGTCATCATTGTGAAGTAAGTCGTTGTGCTTCTTTTGACAAAATCTGCAGCAGTAGGTGGAAGTACAGTTTACCACAGCATGTGAGGGATGCAGGCAGTTGTGGCAACATTTGTGCTGCTTTACCCATTGCCATCTGGTGTTGACTTCTGCGTCCTTAAACTTTGTACACCTGTAGAGCGGATGAAATCCATCTGTACAAACAGGGCACACTCTTTTTGATAGAGATCCAGCTTTGATACTCTTTTCCACATTGTCATTGTTTGCTGGTGCTGCTGGTTTTTGTCGATGTTCGAATATGTTGGCAGTTGCCACAGTTGGTGATTTCTTGTGAATCCTTGGCAAATTGTGTGATCTTGGAACAGCAAAATCCATCAGAGTCTTCATGTCTGGCAGTACATCATCTGAGCTCAGGTGTTTTGACCACTCATTCATTGTTTCCAAGTCAAAATCGTTGACTACCAGAGAGACAGCAAGAAGTTCTATGTCTTTTGCCTTCAGCTTCTCCATGTCATTCAACACTCTCTGTGTTCTGTCAATCACTTGCTTCATGCTTTCCCTTGACAGGTCATAACTGTTGGGATTCACCAATGCATTTGCCAGGATTGGGAAGATGACACTTTTCCTGCCATATTCGTTCTGCAATTCTTCCATGGCAGAATCGTATCCAACCGCATAGCAATTGAGCACTAATTTTTTAGCTTCAGCATTGTCCATGGCCTCAGCAAGTATGCTGAGTTTGTCAGAGTCAGTGTAGTAATCCGTGTAAGTCTTCATAATTTCTTCAAATCTTGCTCTGAATATCTGAAACTCCCTTGGTTTCCCAGAAAATGATGGCAGTTTGACTTTGTATGGTGGTGAAGGTGTTGTTGCTACTAGAGCCGCAGGAGATACCACCACAGATTTTTCTTCAGGAATATGTAGGGGCTGCCTTGTAGACTGCTTCCTTCATTCTTTCCAGCAGCGGTTCCACTTTTTTCAACACTGCTGAGAAAAAGTCATGGTCACTGTAGATTTCCAACTTTGACATCAGTAGACTCAATTGTTCAATGTGATCATTTCCTTGAGACATATATGTTGTTGAAGCAGGATTGGAATGGTCAAGCCACGATTCTGTTATGCCCACCAGTCTTGCCTGAGTGAGAAACAAAGCAGACTGCTCCATCGCATCTTTGATTTTTTCTAAACCATCAAGGTAAGGTTGTTCAACTGTTTCACAATTGTCCATTTCAGCTATGATGTCTTCTTCGGTGTAGCCAACATCCGTCATTGCAGCTATGACCTCAGTTTGTGCTACTTCGTGTTTTTTTATGGCTGCTTCAATTTCATCTCTGGCATCTTGTAGAGCAGATAAACTCAATTTCCTGACATCTTGTTTCACCAGTCTCATTGCATTTTTAATAATTTTTGTCACCTTGCCTCTAATGGCTGTTCTGTGACCTTTGCATTTTGCCAATTCAGCACAAGAATACTCTTTGGACATTTTAGAAGTAAGCACTTGTACAGTGACCATGGGTGAGAGTTTCTGGCTAGTGTAGCTTCTTCTCTTATGAAGACAGCGTTTCCACGTATCATTTTCATTGGTCGAGCTATTTTGATGCCTCATTAAAATAGTTAACAGATTGCTTGTTCTTTTGGAAGGAGATTATTGTAATAGCTATGTAGCACGTTTAATAGCGCTGAGGGTTCGCACATTTGGTGTTTCATTTGTGTTGGTGGTTACCCTTCAACTCCTTATCAGTCTTGGATACACACAAGCACACACATACATACTCTTTAAAACAACAAAAACATTTCTTCTACTTCAACATACAGAAACAGAGCTTCGGGGCTTTTTCCAGAAACATTTGAACTTTAGAACAAATCTCGTCCTTCCAGTTGCAACAACTTCAGTTGAAAGATCTTTCAGCTATATTATGAAGTTCATTAACAGATTAAAAGATTCACATTGATGTAGTTCAGAGAATATTAAAATATGGTCATGTGAAGATTCAAATCGCATGAGTTCACATGATAAATCATGATCAATTGTTAGTTTTTAGTATTTTAGTAAAGTGTTACCTGTATTAAATTTGTATCAGATCTTAATGAAGTTTCCAAATACATGAACTTTAATTATAATTTATACTTTTCATGCCAATAATAATAGCTGCAATAACTGTGTGAACCTTCTCAATCCTATGACTAGCCAAATCATCTCATTAACTCTCTTCAAAATTATGTTGAATATAATATCATTGAAGTTAACAAACAGCAATAATGTGGCAGAGTACATAGCAGAACTTTCCCTCATTAAAAAACAACAACTGTTTGTGTGAACTAATTATCTTCCACCGTAACTGGGGTTATTGATGCCCCAACCCCTCATCCTTTCGAGTTAAATAAAAAAATTTCAGCCTATGGTAGATAATAATTAATATCTCACAATTCAAACCTCAGTCTTGATTTAGTGCTCATTTAATACACTACTTTAGAGTTTTTTTTTATATTAATGGTAAAGCTTCATGTTATTCATTATTACAATAACATCATTTGGAGTACCAGCCACACTCATCTGAACAACATGCCACACTCAAATGGAATATATGCTACACTCAGCAAGAACATGTGTCACATGTTTCACACATTAGGAATATTTTTAACGGTATAATTATGTATGTAATATACATGTAACAAACACATCAAAGATCTATTGGACATACCTAGATTATGTGCTACCTAATTTAATTATAATCTGTGTACGTGGGAGTCACTCTGTTAATATTATCTGAAGTAGTCTCAATACCTGTAGAAATATTCGAGACTGGGATATTTAGCTGTACCCAGGTATGATGCTACAAATAGTCCAGGTGACAATGGCATATTCCTTATAATAGTGTGGCAAGAATTTCAAATAAGTTTGGCTCATTATATTCCAAATTAATGTGGCACAAATCCCTGGTGCTTGTGGCACAAACTCAGATGGGTAAGTGACGAATTTCATAGGGTATGGTTGAGTGCCACTTCATTTGTGAACAGGTGGTAGGTATTTGAAGTATTACTTGGAAGAATTGTTTCTCCCAATCTGTCTATTGTTAGTCTATAAGCTAAATGCCTGCAACATTAATATGATGCACACAATGATGCATTGAGTGTATTAGTTGATGCTTGATGATTTATGCAAAAACTTACAATGTTGCTTTCTTAGAATTTAGCCATTTCCAACTTTAACACATTAGTAAAAATTATTAACTCTATTATTGACAGCACTAAGTGTCATATCAAGTGACCCTTTGGGCTCAGAGACAGGATGCTTATGCGACCACAATAATTAATTACATCATTACATCATTAGTCTCGGGTTTTTTTAACATTTTGTAAAGCCTTCCAGTTCTTGTTAAAGAAAATGAAGTGGAGGGAGATTTTGAAGGACCCAAAGCTATGCTTAGGTGTGCAGTGGTCTGTAATAGTTGTTGCTGTGTTAGTTTGTTGGGCATTGTTGTCACTGCCCATAGTGTATTACCAAAAGAAGGCCATTTATTCAGGAAACTCTAGTTTGGTGAGTTATGTTTGCTGTGGGCAGTATTTCATCAAGACAAGTTTTAACTTTGAAGTAGCTAAAAATAAAAGCAAGAAGGAAATGAAATTTTCACTAACTGATTGCTGAGTTTATGGATGTTGGTATAGTTGCAACCAGGTAAACTTCTTACATCTTGGTGCTATTTTGTATTTTATAATAGACTTTCAAGAGGGAAAACAGTTCCTATTGCTCTCTGCCACAACCTTACTCTAAAGGAGTCTGCATGGATGCATATTTGAATATATTAAATTCTTCTAGTTGCGCATTAAATCAAACACCAATATTAGTCCCTGATCGAAACGAAGTGATTGTAAGGCCAGTGATTGATATACTATACAGAGTCAACCCATCTCCAGAGTGTTTCCAAGAAATGCTACCATTTATATGTTTGTACTGGTTTGGATTGTGTGGTGATGAGGATTTAGTTTTACCTACTACCAGTCAGTGTGAAGATATCCAGTACAGAGCATGTGACAAAGAATGGAAGCAAATGGCTGCTACAGGAATATTGCTACCAGATTGTGATGATTTTGATGAAAAGAATAATGTTGTATGTCCTTTAAATAATAACACTCAAACTGAAGGTACTCATTTAATCAGTTTAATGCCTTTAGAATAATTATAAATGCCTTGAATTTTCAAGTTTAAAATATTGTTACCCTCTTTGTTGATGGCATGAACTCACCATAACATTATACTTGTGTATTTTTAGTTGTCAACTTCACTTGCCAGAGAAATTTTTATTTTGATGAAGATTATCAAGGTTGCGTGCCAAGCTGTCAAACTTGGAGTGAACATGGACCATCTGCTACGATAGCTCTACGTGTAGTAATATTAGCATCAAATTCAATGGGAGTATTATTCAGTATTGTGGCCATTGCTGCTTCAATTATCAAGTATAAATCAATGTAAGTGTATATGTTTTTGTTAATGCACTATGTCTATTTTATCTATTGAAAATGAAGATATGAAGAGTAAAAGTTCAACTTCCATTTAAATATCCTGATAATATAATATAGTTATTATCTTTCTTTTTAGGTTTACATTTCCCTCATTGTTTCTGGTATATTCTACTATAGATATTCTGCTGTTAGGTGAGTAAAAAACTAGTTGTAGAAACACCACGAATAATGATTGGTACTGCTTTTAGAACAAAATGCAATGTTAATTAAAAATTTCTTACCATAATAAATGATTGCATTGTATAAAGCACCTATTTTTTTTACCGGGGCAATTATATGTGGAAGGAAGAACATTTGTTCAAACTATAGCTCATTATTCACTTTAGCTAATTCAGACTTCGGCCAACTAAATGTTTTGACTAAGTTGAGCTTCAGGGTCAGCAAGAATACTGTTCATTGTACTTTTGATCCAGCAACTTGGTATTAAATACACATATTGTTTCAGTTATTTGATAGCTAATGTACTATATAAAAGATGTCAAAAAGCTATAAATTAAATTTATAAATTAAATTTATGATTGGCAAAAGTGAATTAGTACAATCAATGTTACAATGCTTATTCATTATTATTATCACAAGTACAATATCCCAACTGCTTCTAGTTAGCATGCAATCATACTGGAATTATAACAATGCATCACAACCCCATACCTAAATTGTAGCGATTCTAACTGACATAAGACATTTGCGAATGTGCATGTACACTTGTGCAATTTCAACTTTCTATAGTTAGCTAATTACGAAACAGCTTGCATTACTCATAGTGTCAAGTAATTAATTCTCTTCAATACCTTGTTTGAAACTAAAGGTAAATGTACAATAGATGTAGGAACTGGGGAACTCTATTTAGTCTTGCCAGCCAGACCCTTTACCTTATTGAAGGTCGGGTTACTCTAACACACCTGTTTGGTATACTTCCCCAGGATTCCGGGAAACTTATAAAATGTGTACTTCTTATGTAAAGTCTAATTTTGCATAGGTAGCTATAAAATTGCTTACGAATATTTAGCCAGTCTCAATGCTGCACTTAGCTATATCAAGTCTGAGCTGAAAAGAATCCTGGAAAAATGGAGAGTTCCAGTCTGTTTAGAAAGAAAATAAATTAAGTGACTGATTAACTCAATTTTCCTTTCGAGCTGAATTCTCAAAGCTTGAATGACATTTTTGTGAGTGTTCCCACAAGCTTTGGAAAAATACCGTGTCTCACGCTATCTCCACAGCAATAGCAGCATACTGCTAACATAGCCTCTGCTAGATCCTCCATGATACATCCCAGCTCGCAAAAATTTGTGACAGGATGATTAGAAAACCCGCAAGGTTTAATTGCATTCCACTATTACCAAACGGGTGCGTTGGAGTCACCATACCCTCCTGGTATTTCGTGGTGAGGCTGCGCGTGCCAGACTACTCAGATGACCATTACTTATATTGTGGATGCATTTGAAAAACAATTAGATATTTTGGATATTGTCAAAATTTGTGTCTGTGAACTAGCACAAATATCTCCAACAAGTATAGCTCAGTACTAGTCATGCGGTTCCCCCACCCCATTAAAGAAATTATTCCTACATCTAGGAACACACAGTAAAAATATATTCAGGGCAGTATTTGCTTGTTCTTAAGTGCTTACTGATTCTGAGATCAAATAGGAACAAAGAAAAGCACTGATCTATTGACACTAATTGTTATTTTTTGTTCTTTTCTCCTCTTAGATATTTGTGTAGTTGTTGGATATAGTAACATAAACCTCTTCTGTTCTTCACCAACTATTCTTAATAGTACAGTGACTCCATTCTGCATTTTATCTGGTGAGCGGGAAACAACAAAAGATAACAACAAAAATAAAAACAGCTATCTTATAGTGGTAGAGGTTATAACTTTATTTGTAACTTTCTCCTTAACATATCTATTGTATACCAATCATTTGTCTTATTTATTTACTCTTGTTTTTATATAGGAATGATAGTGAACTATTCATACATTCAAATGTCACTCTGGTGGATATTCCATCTGTCTGTGGTATTTTGGGGAGTTTGGTTTCCATTTCATTATGACCGGCAAAAGAAGAAAGGCAACATAAAGAAAGTAGGTATTGGACTTTCCATTGCTGGTTTTCTGGCTCCTATTCTAACCATTATAATAACAGTAGCACATGATGCAGTGATAAGAAGACAAGGGAAAGGAGTTTTTCCTGATAGTTTGGGATACTCAGATTATCAACATCCCCCCGATATTTTGTGCACCAACACATGTTTCATTATACACAATAATATACCTTCCCTTAATCCTTAGTTTGGCCGGAGGAGGGCCAGTTATCTTTCTTGTTTTCCTTCGCTTTTGTCAAGTGAGTACACAGTGCCATCATACAAGCGTTAACTATCTATTTTGTTTACTGCAGAACCGGAGTACTAATAAAGCCAGCACTACGGAGATAAAACTGATGGTGGTCTTGTGTTATTACATACTACTAGCAAGTGCCAATATCATTGAATTCTCATTTATTTTGGATAATGCGAACGCCCTTTATGAGTCTACTGTAACTTACTTTTACTGTGTAAGCCGAGGGGAGGATCCGGACAATCCCTGTCCACGAGATTTTGAAGAGTTTGATGTAGCAATAGTTACAGCTTGCACTCATAATAGTGTCACTTTACCCATTATATGTGTTAATGTTTGCTTTCAGGAAATATCGAAATTCTTCCATAGAAAAAGAAATCCTAATATTGCAAAAACTGACTCATTAATGCTTACGTAAATTTTACTAATTATTTTTTAGAATTGTATTATATTAATGTCTTCATTATGTGACAATAACAGAAGCTACAGCAACACAAACAACAACAAAAATATATTGTAATTGTATCAAAAGAGTTTGTTGAAACCTTAGACATTGATCAGAACTTTACAGTTTCAATCTTAAAATAGATGTAGCTAATGGGACTTCATCTATTTATATGGAGGGCTGAAAGTGAATGTTGTAGGAGAACAAAGTAATACACACACACTGAGTCTGGACAATGTTGTAGCAAGATATGTAGGCAGCCCTCAATGGCTTATTAATATGGACATACTTCATGGAGAAATGCTGTTAAGAGTAAGTTATAAAAGGTCTAAACATCTGATGGTAATAAGGGTTAGCCATTGAGTCTAATGTCTACATTAAATCTTGCATAACTCAGAGAAATGGAGCATACAATGAGAGATGTCTAATGACACTTGGGCAGCAATAACCATAACCTGTAAGATAGATCAGACTCTAGATTGGCTAAGGGCTGCAGTGGATGGTTTGGGGCGTCAGGTTGGAGCTTATTGCCAGGGTTTGCAGTGCTGCTTGGCCTAGCTGTTTTCTTGGGCCTCTGTTAAGACTGTTTAGCTTTTGTAGTCACCATGTGGTCCAAGAAGTCTAGCAACTAACTCCATCTAATAAGAAACTTGAGTATATGTCAAGTGTTATTAATATGCTTGCAATTATACTATGGCTACTTGAGAATTTTAATAACTTTCTGTCATCTTGAAGCGGGTATGAGACAAAATAAGTGCCCACAGCTGGTTCTGCTCGTGCACACTAGTAATCACATGTAGCCAGACCCTTTACCAATCGCTAGTAAAGGTCTGGCTATGCGAGACTGCTAGAATGGTGTCAAAGACTCACAGACCCATAGATTTTTTTTGTGTGTATTCTCTTACCGCAGTCACACTTGCACGTTTATTAGCTCGCGCGAGTTGTAGGTAACATTTCAAATTCAGCCTTCGAATACAATACTGAATATACGAAGGCTGCAAAACTTCAGGTTTGTTCTCTACACTTTGACAGGTCATCATTATAATGCACTAAAGGACTTGACAGGGATTGTTTGTATTTCACTGCATTCATGTGGTGGGGTCATTCCTGGCAGACTAATATTCTGTTAATTGCTCCAGGCAATCTTCTGCTACTATTATCACACATCTCAGATTATACACAATTCCATTATAAGAATGAAGAGAAATAAAATAATCTCTGACAAGTCCTTTAGTACATACTGCAATGATGACCAGTCAAAGTGTGGAGACTAAACCTGAAGTTTTGAAGCCTTCAGATCTCTGGGTTTAGTTTCCACACTTTGACAGGTAATCTTTATGGTATGCAATAAAGGACTGGATAGAGATTGTTTTATTTCACTACATTCATGTAATGGGGTCAACTCTGGTGGACTAGACATTCTATTAATTGCTCCAATATCACACATCTCAAATTCCATTTCCTTGTGTTATTTTTGCTAATCAGTAGATAATATCATGAGCATTCTTTTGAGCAGGTGCTGAATATTTGGATTTATATCTAAATAAAAAATATCAATCATAGTTGTGCATTGCAGTTGTCATAAATATTTCATTATTAGAACAAAAACAATTAAAAACAATCTGAGCTAGCCACATACTTACAATTATAATTCTATGAGTATATACACTTAAAAGGTAATTTGAAATCACTAAACTGAATGGCTTTAATAACCGTACATTGAAGTAAAGGTTAGCTACACCTAAGTAATGATGCATCATTTATGATGGCGGTATTGTAATTTTCCTTTTGTCATCTTTGTTTAAATATTTTTACACAATGCTTTAGCTAATAAAGTTTAGCTATACTTGATATAGCTTTGCCGTAAAGATTCATTATTCTATTTTTATGCTTTAATTAAATTGCATACCATTCTCAATATGTATAGATTCAATATTACAATCTTAAAATGTGTTTGTCTCTTTCCTATAATTTTCTCTCAACATTTACCCAGAGATTAGAGTTCAATAAGATTGTTAATAAAAATTAATAATTAAATGTACTTATTAAAATGATATCTTTGATTTAATAAAGAGAGCACACATTATGAATAAGGTAAGCACTATGTCATTAAAAACTTACCTGTTCCTGAATGTGTAACAATCCTTTTGGCTAATTCCTCTACATACCTGTCACGTATTTTGTATTGGTCGCGATACCAAGTTCATACTTCAACTATTGTAGTAGGGACAAATATTTAACAGCTGGAATACTAATAATACCTCTGAACTAGAGTCTCCTACAGCCCCTGAGGCCCACATGGTGTCAATGTCACACTGATTTCTAAAGCTTCAGCTGCTTTGCTTTTGTTTCTTTTCGGTGGGGGGCTGAAGGGCCAGGACACTCACTGAACCAGTTTTTATTGAAAGTTTATGTACAGGGATACCAATACAGGTTATTTTTTGTGCATGCCAATTATGCTCTTCATTAACCCTCATTCCGCATGCATGAGAAGGTTATAGTAGTCATCTTGTCTGTCTGTCTGTCTGTCATCACACTCTGATTTTGGAGATTATTGACAATTGACCATTGATTTATGTATTAGCTTAATAATTGGGAGATGTGTAGCTAATCAATCTTAAATTAGAATCACAAAAACGACTCTATTCAGAATACCTTCACTTAATGCTGCTCATGCTTAGTTGAAGGTCATCCCGTCTCCCGAAACACTTCAGTGATTTTCGTCTTGATCATTGGCCCTTACACAATTCGCTGGATTAATTCGCTCGCATTGCTTACAGTCGCACGTTCATTTGACATTTCGCGTATTAGTAGAATCTCTAAAGAATGTCATGAATTTATCGATATTGCAATCTGATTGGTCGTCACTGTACACACCGGTACAACATTGTGGTGGGAGCTCTCACCAGAGCCCCAAACCCACAAATTATTGTAAAGGGTCTGAACGCCAGACTCTAGGGGGGGTAGGACATCCTGTCTAAATCATGTGACTTAAGCACGAATGGAATGTAATAATAGAGGTGTAGCCAACCTACCTGAACTTTGTCCAGATATGACCGAGAGCAACACTTTATCTTCTGTGTTGGAAACACCAATAGCACACTGGCCGTCTTTTGATTTATACTCGGCTATAAACGAGAGTGACTTTTTTTTTGTAATCAGTCTTGGGCAGTCTTTTTGCTATCCAATCCCCTCTTTTGATGTTATAGCAGTAGAGCTAAGACCAATGAGAATTCAAGGTATTTTTTGGAAGGAAAAAAAATGTGAAGAGAGAGAGAGAAAGAGGCAACAAAGAGGGATAAGAATTTTTTTTTATGTGTGTAGGCTGCACAAAAGAGAGGATATTTCTCACATATGATGTGTTTGTGAGGGAGGATTTTTCTCTTACTCATCCATTGCCATGCTGGATGAAAGTCACTGATTGGACAGTGGTAGACGTAAGTTTTTTTTTCTTTCTGTTTATACACTGAATTATCGTCTATATCAATATGCAGCCAGATCAATTCAAAATATGTGTGAAACTGGATGGCCTGAAGTTAGTTCCACAAAGTGTTTTTGTAGTATGGAAATGAGAATGGTCTGATTCAGTCCGAGTCTTCAGACAATGATTCTTTGAATCAGTTTAGTGATGAAGAGAAGAATCCTTATTTACTATCTGAATCAGATGAAGAAGCCTTATCTAAGTCAGATGCTGAAGGAAATAGTCTTACTCATACTATTACTTTTAAGTGTATGGGATCAAACTATCACCCAGAATCTCAAAGTGCTCTTTCGAAAGTTTCTGAACTATTGAGGAATGGTCAACTTGTACCTGTTCAGCTATCTAAAGAGCCTGATAATGAGTATGATTCTCAAGCCATCGCCTTTCAATGTCAGTTGGAAAGCCACTGGAGACGCATTGGTTATGTAGTTAAAGAGGCTTTGCCAGCTGTACATGATGCATTAAACAAGAAAAAAATTGTCAGCATTAACTTTGATTGGGTTAAATATTTAGTGAACTGGAGTAAAAGTGGTCCTGGATTTTACGCCGGCATAAAGATTTCGTTAAATGGAAAATGGCCAGTTGAGGTATGGCACTGCAGAAGTACTTAGATAAATCATTGTACCAACCATCAATTTCACAACGTAAAGTATTTATATCAGCAAATACAATGAATCATGTAATAATTGTGTGTGTGTGGTTAATGATTTGAAATTTTTTTCTTCTTTCTATCTGGATCAATGAACATAGAACGCAAGAATTGTGTTTTGTTAGTTACAGTGCACTTGGCTAATACATATGATCACTAGGTGGTTCTCCAGGTGGTGGTGGTAGTTCTATTGGTAAGTTATGAAATTTTACTCTAGTTGAGACAGAACCTCTTACTGGCATAGTTGCTCGTCGAGGTGCAAATGCTGCTGACTGTTCTCGTCGTGGTATGTGCCGCCCTTTACGCTTCTCCTTACTTTTTGGTTTATCAAATTCAATTAAAGGGCCTTCATAAAACCTAGTATGTGATGATGTATGGTAGTAAAAAGGTAGATCACTGTCCAATCGTTTCATAAACTCATTGCAAACTTTTCTAAACCCATATTTCACCTGCTTTACAGTAAAATCACGTCCAATTGTGTCTCTCATGACACTAAAAAAACACTCCACATCATCTGATGTTCCTGATCTAAGATGCTCTGGCTTTCCTTCATTCTGCCATCGACGCCACTCTCGGCTCTCAATATTAGTAGTAACAGCAACAAGTGTTTCCTTTGTCAATCCTCTGATACTGTCAATTAGTCTATTGAGTAAGTGGGGAAATAAGTAAAATAGTGAATTAAAGCAAACGTGATACAATACAATCTAGACCTAGATATATGTGTAAATTACTTTCTAAAAAATAACTACTTAATAGCAGAATAGTCAATAGGCATGTAGTAAGTGAAAGCCTGTATTAGTTTGTAAATACTTACTTAGTTACTTCTAAAGTGCTGAAATCATACAACGTAGTATGCCATGGAATAAGCTCATCAAGGATGTAATTAAGTAGTTCATAATTATATTTGCATCGTTGCAATTGGCTTAATCCGCGCTCATCACAAGAGCGACGCCAGTTCCAAATAATTTGAATGTACTTGGCTTCATACTGATAACCCTTTCTTTCCATAAACTCTGCCAATTGTGGTGAAAAGAGTCTTTCTGCATCATGAACTGACTGCTTGTGGCTTCCAACTAGGACAGGATGGGTCAATCCTAAAGTTTGGTCAGCCAGGGCTTCCACATATCGCTCCAAACGTAAATTCTTGGGACAACCATTTCGAGTACTAGTAGCAATTCTCTAAAATAATGATAAAATTATGATAATGATGATTTAATAATAAAAATAGATGGATAATAGAGAGACCGATAAAAGAAGTACCTTAAACACATGAGCTTCATCTTCTCGTTCCAGAAAGTGCTGAGACGTTTCAGGATGAACTTCAGGAACATAGAAAAACCGTGAAAATGGAATGCCCTTTTTATCCCATTCTTTGATTTCATGAGAGTATTCAAGCTGGGCCAAAATAGATCTTAACTTTTCAACCAATCCTTCGTCCTCATCTATGAAATAGAGATGAAACAAAAAGTTAATGTTTACCATGCATTCCATTGAGTTTTCATACCTACCTGACTTCCAATGATGATAGGAGTATCCTTGAGGAACAGTACGAGGTCGGAGCCTGTCCACTATGTCTGAAAATTCTATTCCACTTTCCTGTAAAGAATATATTTCTTGGAGAAGTGGTATAGGAACTGACTTGCATGGAACAACAGCAACTATTTTTCCATCTACTATTTCTAAGAATAAAATATTACATTAGTATATACCTCATTAATTATTTGAATAGCATACTTTTTGGTGATAACATTGAGATCAAAGTTTTCTTGCTCAATTTAGAATATTTTATTTTTACTTGACTTCTGATTTGTAAAATGGACAGTGGTCTTGTGTATCCCTTTGACCTCAAATAATTGAACTCCCCATTTGATACAAAACCTAAGTATATAATATAATCTCAACTGAGTTAACACATTAACATACTAAAAACTAACCTCTAACTTTCATTTCTCGAACTGTCATTTCTTTTAATACATTGGTAATGATTCTTCTGATATAACACTCGTTTAACGCAACACATGGCAAGCACTGTATAAGAATAGCATATGGCTTGTGATCACGTAGTTCGCAGCTTAACATAATAACAAACATATGCGTCGCTGGAACTCTTCTGAATCGTGTAACACCCTTAATAATCTTTGCAAACTTCTCCCGAATTACACCAAGCCTTTTTGGTAAATTAACGCTGGAGTTTTCATCACTTAAAACTTCAAGTGTAGAAGCAATCTCAACTCGCACTTCTTGAAGGTTATCTTTTAACTGGGTCTGCTCATGGATGTCCCAACAAAAAGAAAACATAGTATTATTTGCAGCACCTCCACTCTTTAGCTTGTTTTCGTAACTTTGATTCACTATTTGAAGCTCTACAATAACAAAATATTTATTTAAGAACAATGCCTTAGTTTTTGTATTTTTCAAATTCCTACCATGCAATATGAACTTGCTATCTTCCTTTGAATACTCCAAAAGAACTTCAAGATCTTTCGTTAAAATTACACTTCCGGATCTAGATGATAATCCAAGATCTTTTACAAATAATAATCTGTCGTGCATCTCTTTAAACTTCCGTTCAAGTTGACCATCATTCAAATCTACGTCTCCCGACCAGACTCCTTTAGTTGACTCAAATAACCCCTTGACAACATCAACACCATCCGCTTTGATCCACCAAATACTTTCTGGATTGGCTTGCTTTATCCCATCAAGAGCGCTCACCTGAAAGATTAAAGTCACTGAATACATGATGCTATTGAATCAATATAGTACACACCTGCACTTCAGTACCAGTAGAAATATTACAATTAGCAATGTCACGTCTAAGAGTACGCTCAGATAGACCCGGTATATTACATAATGCCTAAATAATAATATTATTGTTTTAATAGAATCAACAAATTTTAAAATCTACCTTGATAGGATGCATTTGATTCAATGAAGAATCATCAGCAATAGCAGAAGATTGCATAATTGGTGCATAATTAAGCATTGGTCCACAATGTAGTTTACACCACTTTGTTCCAAATAATACATACATACTCTGAAGCCACAAGCGGTAATCTGTTGGGCATGTAACCTAAAAAGATCATCGAAAGCTTACTAATTATAGTAATTAAACAGTAATAGTAATGCTTAACTAAAGCATAATTGCATAGCTTAGCTTAGTAATTATCTCAAAAATTTCAATATTTTAACCTCCAACGGGTCCACGCACAGTATGTATTATCTAAGTAAAATATACCTTATTGATGGAAGATGCTGTGTAGAAATTCACCACATATTCAAGTAGTCCCATTGGCATACGAGAAATAGGAAGCAAAGAGTCAGTACCTTGAGGACGCATAGTACCTATTGCTTTAGCCAACAGATATATAACATTTGATCGACCATTGCTATGTAGACGTTTCATTCCAAGAATGACCAGTTCAAGGAAATCAGGTGGTGGGACTGGAATTAAACCAACAATGAAAACAATTCAGAAATAATTTGCATCTGTTTTGCTGGATCTAATTTCGTTAGAATCTTTTCAAAATCATCAGCACATGCTGGCTGACGGGAAGAAGCAGAATCTGGCATAGCAGAAATGCTTTCAATTAAACTTTCAGAAATATCATCTTCAGAAGGGTAGTTGAAGTGTTCTTCAGCCAGTGCAGGCGTTGTGAATCTGTGCGAGAGCGTTCTATTCACTTGTGTTCTACATGCTTCACCTATATACACAAATAACTCAAACCCTAAAGTTATGAGATGAAATAGTCCTTACCTGATCTTACGTAAGATGTATGAAGAAATTGCTGCATATACTCTCCAGCATTATTCCAGAATGCCATATTCTTATGCAACGGCCATCTTCTTCCATCAGTATATAGCATAATAAACTCAGTCAACAATTTGAGCTCCAATTCTGTCCATTTAGGAACAACCTGTGTTTGCCGTTTATACTGTTTGTAAAGATTCTTTCTGGGTAAATATTTCTGTTTAACTTGGGTGTATCCAGCAGAATTGACTTGGTAGATGCCATATCTATAACTGTCAACTCATCTCCAGAATTTGTAGGAGTGCAAAATACACTGTCATCCATTGCAGTATACTATTTTTGGATTGAACCCAAATATGCAGAAAGAAATACAAAATGTTAGGAGAAATTCATAAATAAAGTTAATAGCTAGATGTCTCAATTATCTATTTCTACACAGTAGCTATTAATACTAGTTTTGAGGTACACAATTAATTTGCTAAGTTTTACAAGGAAACCGGTGGGGGCCGCTGGGTGTCACCACATTAAATAAATATATAGACCTATAAGATCTAATTTATTCCAATACTTACCGATATTCTATCCTCTGTGAGATTTCCTGAAGCTCATAATTCCTACGGAATAATGTACTATTTTTGAAACGTCAACTCAGCACTTTAGTGGATCATGCGAGGATGTCCTACCCCCCCCCCCCCCCTGGGGAATGCTTCCGTTTCCAATCCCTTTTCCTCGTATATCTATGGTGACATACACGTAGCCAGTAGGGGGGGGGGGGGGGTTCGGTCGCCCCCCTTTTGAGTGACCGGAAGTAAATTATTTAGCCACACCTCACATTTAACTTACGGTATGTTGACTTCTGATAGATCTTGTCTAAATCGCAATGGAATATTCTGCTATTTATCCCCGGATATAATTCATACTCTATAATGTGGACGGCATAGTCTGATTCCAAGCTTTCAAATAAACATTGAGCTCCTTGATTACAAAACATCGCTCTCGTTATGGCACTGACAAAGCAAGCTACACTACAACTATTCTTTTTATGGTGTGCCGTAATGTACTTATTTAGATAACTTATAGTACGAAAGGCCTATTATAATGGTTCACTGTTTGTGTACAGCTCCACGGTAGTGGTTAGAAGCCTGGTTACACGAGAACGATATAGCGAGAACGATATAGCGTTAGCAGTTTACCGCTTATTGTTGATAGTCATCAGTGTTCAATGAATATACTAACAGAACACATAGAACGTCAGACAAAATTATTGGTTTTGGCATATTTTCCCAGAAAACAAAAGTAGGTGTGGCTTTCTTGCGTTTCAATGAAATCCAACCCTCCTGTGCAAACTCCTGGCAACAGGCCTGCTAACACATCACTAATGATAACCCAAAATGTACCATAGCATAAATGAGTTGAATCTTTACCAAATGTGGCATAGTGACGATGTTAATTTGGTGCAGCCAGACTCTTTACCTTTGCCTACTCTGCACAAATAAATTTAATGCAGATGCCCATAACAACAACAACAACGACAACAACAACAATAATAATAATAATAATAATAATAAATATTCATTCATTCTTGGCTGAAAAAATTATATTAATGCAGTTGTTGTTGTTGTTGTTTCATTTTAACAGCAAATATTATTTTAACTGTAAATGCCTGATTGTATGAACTGGGTGAGCATAGATCCTTATTCAAGACAGTTGACTTTACCTTTAGTAGCTGGAATATCAGACATTTGTTAGTTCCCTTAAAGCAGCCATTCTTCAAGCAGGTAAGACAATCATAATAAATAAGATTTCAACACATTCTATGTAACAGTTAATAGTGCATGCTTGAGATTTAACGAAATGATGGTGAGTTTTGATGTGTCTTCCCTGTTCACCAAATGTTCCAACAATAGATGAGGCAGTAACTGTGATCAGAGATAAGCTGTTGAATGACGAAAGTCTCTCGATGAGAGTATAATGTCTATGTCCTGAGTGCATCACAGGGTCTGCCTTAGGTCAACTTACTTTAGGTGGGTACAATGGGAAACGTCATATACATTGGGGGCAGGTCCTGATATAATAATGACATATGAGACAAAAAACAAACACACACACAAAAAAAAAAGAAGCAGAAGAAGAAGGAAAAAACAAAACCCAGTGTACCAAAGTTCATGCTTAGAATGGTTTAATAAATTATGACAGAGAGAGGAACTCTATAGCTTTACTATCACAAACCGTGATAATACTAATACCACCATCAACACAGCATGCATTACAACAATATAATATAAGGGAGTGACTAGAACCAAAGTAATCAGTGGACATGCAGACTAATGAACACTTGTCATTGGTCCTCCCATAATTCAGCTTTGTGTGATCGGTTTCCTTTGTGTGTCATTATGTGAGTGGTTTAGCTACTTAAACAGTTGTTATTGTACTTGCTTCTGTTCTGATTTGGCTGATAATGTTTGTTTTTGTGTTATTTCTTATACTCAATCTTTTGATTGTGTGAGTTACATTAGTTGGGATTGAGACATCCGTCAGTTCAGATCCTGGTGGCATATTGTACAGTCACTTCTGCCAGTGTGAGTGTGGTGACTAGTAGTAGTGGACATGAAAGTGGTTGCACAGGCACCACAAAGTAGTTACAGATGCTTTGAAACGAGAAAGGTCCAGTTTCACTGGATAGGCCTGAATGGGGGGCATAGCTCTCCATATGTTTTTAACCAATATTAGCAGCTATGACAAATGTTTTTGTAAGAAACATTTTATTCTATTATCTTTTGTCGACCCAAAACTGAACACATTATTTCTAGCTCTCCATGAACTAGCAATGCGGTAAATATGTGTGATTGTGTAATGTGATAATAGTAATGTTAAGAAATTTTTGACACTCTTTGTTTAAATCTGTTACATAATGTTGGTTAAAGCAAATCTGATGCAAAGTGTTTGGAAGATGTATATCCTAGCTAAATTACTCATAGGGTAATTAATTATTTATTGAAGTACAAGAAAAATTACAATGAATAGTAGTACAGTAATACAAATGCTGCACTCTTATCAGTCAAAAACTATGAGGATTTATCTTTAGATGATGTAGCCAGCTTAGTTCCAGCACCTCCTACTACTGCTCCGATGCCTCCTCCAATTACCCCTCCAATGACTAGCCCTGCTCCTGCAGCCACTCCAAAAGTAGGCGCTCCAATAGCGAAGGCTCCGATGGTAGCACCGATTCCAGCTCCAATAGCTGCAGTAGCTCCTCCTCCTACTACTACTGCCACTCCTACTGCAGCTTTATTGGACTGATTCCCATTGTTACTTCGTGGTGGTTTTGAGTCACTGGTTCTAGTCAGCAATTCCTCGAGGTAGTCAGTGTATTCAACATATGGGTGGGTTTCTATTAGTGCCTTAAATGAAGATAGCTCATCAACTTGTTTCAATATTTCGTAAAGAACTTGGGCTAGCCAGGGTCTGTTGTGCTGGTCCCCTCGAATTTTTTTCGTTTTCGATAGACCTGAAAAAATAACAGGTACTTCCTTGTCTTGTAATGCACTCTTCAAAGTATGTCGCAAGGAATCTCTTCTACCACCAGTTTTCTTGCTGTACTCCTCTCTCCATGTTGCTTCATTTATTCCCTCCTTTCCTTGAGAAAGCACATCAGCATGAGTTGAGATGAGGACAATGTGCTCTAATACAGCTGGTCCAAAGATCTCACCCAGAGTTGTGATAGTTGACTTGTCCCGAGAAATAGAGTCACCGCTGCAGCTAATGCAATACAATATTACGTGCGGATTGGGGCATTTCTGTTTAATGTTATTCAAGTACTTCTCTGTGTCATTACCATCGAAAAACCCAGGCGTGTCGTAGACTTTAAATTTCAGCTTGGAACCTTCATGTTCCCATCCGAGTTCATGAAATTCGATCTCCTGAGTTTCAGGGTCTAAGCCATCACTAACTATAAAGTCGTTACTCCCGATAAGCGAGTTGCAAAGCTGACTTTTCCCTTCTCCAGTGCGACCACAGACACACACTCTGATTTCTTTAATACCGTTAGAATCCGGCTGCAGTGGCGGTTCTCCAGCGGTTGATGCAGCGCCTTTATCGTCCATTACGAAGCTTTGAGAAAGATTGAAGTCTTGAGTACCGCCCACCTCTCCCACACTCGCTTAAGGGTGCAGTACTACCGGAACCTGCGGTAATTAAGCGATTCAGTAGAATACCACAAAACCCGCCCGTAACTCGATCCAATTTACTCTCCGCGAACTGACCTATTGTACGCGACTCGCGCACAATTTGATCACGTACCAATTATGTAACTGTACCAGACAATTTACCACAAAGAGCTTTCACCTCAAAGGACTACAAGTACTGTAGGGCAGAAGCAGCAGTGCCGATAATCAATATTTGTTCACTTTCTAAAAAATATTACTAAACAATATTATAAATCATAACTCCATAGTAGCAGGGCCATAATCAAATACAATATGAAATGAACAAAATCAAAGGTTCTGAAGTATGCAATACTATCAAGGGGATCCAAGGAGCTGAGCCTTCTCATTGACCTCTCTACTTGCCATGTCCTCTCTTCTAAATAACCAGGATGTATGTAGTATTCTTCCCTTCAGGAGGCATGACTTCTTAGGAGAGCCGAAGGTCTACTATTCTCTCCTCTGGAGAACAAGGAAGCCATGTCTTCTGCTCTGCACTTTTGTTGTGAACCTGCCAGTTGTAACCTAGAACCAAGGAGTTGTGCCTTCTCATAATCGGAGCTCATCTATTTCTATGAAGAGCAGGTCAGCACCTTTCCTCCTGTTGAGGTAGATTAGACAAGGTACTATGATCTAAAATTTGATTCTGGTCTTATTTTAAATAAATCAATAAAATAATAATTGATAATAAACAGCCTAATTGATAAATATATATTATTGTAGAAAGAAAATAACATTAGTCAATAAAAGTAATAATTCACATTTTCTTTTAACAAATAGCACCAAAAATTCCTGAGAAGTTGAAGTTAACACACTGAAACTGCTTCTAACTTTTACCCGCTACACCAACCTTCTATCAAGCTCTCCAAAGACACCAAAGCAGAGGCTTCCTTCAAGTCGCAGCTGGGAGCTGCGATATATCTATTCTAAACGAGTGACTCCAGGCCCCATTAATACGCCGCCGCTTCTTTATTGTCTAGGACCCTCCAGTACATTCCAGAAGTCTTGTACTCTTCCCCGCAGGGCTCACTCGCACAGTAACTCTTATTTTGTGTTTGCTTACCAGTTCTAATTAGAGCCGCCACCACCCGGAATTTTGCCCACAATAAATTGCGCGCTCAGAGTTGGGGGGCGGAGTTGAAGAATCAATGAATACGAATCAATAGTTAGCTTCGTACCTAAAAATCGATATTCAGAAGTACTGGATGACCAGAATGAACTCATATTTTGTACACGGGGTACACTCCACATCTAAAGAAACATAACAACGAGTTTTTTCTTTTAAATAGGATACAAAAAAAATATATAAAAATATTTTAAAAAATGGAAAACAAATACTAATATCAAAAATACGGCGTTGTTAAGTTGTGGGGAAGCCCCTAGGCTACCGCTGGAAAAAAAAATCGACTTCGTAAATGCAACGGTCGCCCCTGAATATCGCTGAATAGCCTTAAGGTTTGTACCGTTGTTTCTCAGTTCCTGGTCGGTCTTTTATTCATTCTTGAAACTTGGTTTATAAGAGCTGTCTGTTGGTGTCTGTTTCAACTGCAACAACAAAGTAAGCGTACAACATTGAACAGACAACGAGACATAAATACATAGCATAACTCCTCCATCTGCGGTTTAGCGCTGCGGTTTCAAGTGGTACTGCACCCTTAAAGGAATTGCCCCGCCCCATCCGCGAATGTTGACCACAATAATAATTAACGTTAATAAAGGAAGATAAACATACAACACAATCACTGAAATGGAGGTTTCGTTAGTTACATAAAAAATTATGGAAACTTTTTGTCATAACTTGTGCAGTGTGACTGAATCATATCAATCAGAATTCTAATCAAATGTTTTTTATAAGAGTTTTGGTGCTCAAGTGTAATAGATTCTTTCTTCGTGTACAAATAGTAATTGACAAAGTAAACCATGGCTGCCTGACTGGTGAGTTTAGCACTGGCTATAGAGTTCAACCAAATATTCATGATCCAGTGAGTGCCAGAATGATCACCCTCGATAGTAAGGTCGTTATGGTAACTTGCTGGACTAACAAGTATGGAGTCCACAACTGCTTCAACCATTCCAAGATGCCTGAGAATTCTCTTTATTGCTTGAGTTTTGTCCCGGACTAACTCATCCCACGTTTTCCCAGACAGATTGACAGCAGAAAAAGTAAAGACAATCAATAGGTTATGCTGGGCCTCTTATCTACCACGGGATTAAGAGTCCTAGTCATATTTTCTTCTGTATCATCAAGCATCATACAAACTAAGAGCAAGCTCGAATTGCCAAGATTGACACTGTGCAAAGACCTCAAAGAAATTTCTTGAAAGCTACAGCTAACATTGCCACACTCAAGAGTCCAAGTGCCATAATTACCAGGGGATTCAGAAATGTGGGATTTACCATAAAGCATTGAGTTTATTAAAGCAGTTTTCCCAGAATGATCAGCACCAGTTACATGGATATTCAAACGAGTATTTAATGCTCTCCAAAACTTGATATTTACAAAAGAATCATCAGAACTGATCATTTTGATGCTAGCTTCCTGTTTAAAGTTGTGATAATTATTAAAGACCTCTTGTAAAAAGTGCAAAAAGGCATAAGCTAAGCCAATATCGCTGCATGGTTTCACATTCTCTACCTCACAAGCTTTTGACTGGTATATTTCACCTTGCAGCTTCATCAATGAAAAAAATGAATCGGCATAAAGATAGGGGCCTTTAAAAAGTAAGTCAAGGCAATAGTTAAGCAACAAGAGCTTACTGCTAGTAGGTGACTTATAAGTGATATTTTTCCAGGCATTTAAAATCCAAGACTCTCCTGCTGGGCTATGTTCTAATACAGGAGCAGTGGTCTCATTTTTGAGACCTACACAAATAATTGGTAAAGATTTAACTTTTTCTTCAGGAATGAGTTCTTTCTGAAGAAAGTCCCTGACCCGCTTCTCACGTTTTTTAATCGACGTTATGAAAGCTTGCTTAATAATAGCTTCCTCGCCCTCTTCACTTCGTTTGGATTTAAATGTTTGAAAACCTTCATTTACAAAGGTAAATGCAATGACAGCATTATCCCATACTGATGAGCTAAATTCATCTGTCAATCTTCTCATGCAGCAAAAGTCCAAGTTGGCAGCAGGGTCTTCCACAAACCTTGTTTCATTAACAGGAATAGTATAAATCAGCACATTGTTCTTACCATCTTTTAAAGACTTGATTTCTTTCATTTTTTTCATGGCTACATTGCTCCTCCACGCTAAACTGCCTTCAAACATCCCACAGGCGTCCCACACGGTGATATTATTGTAACGCAATCCGGTGGAACGATTGTACAAAAGTTTTAAAGTGGGGTCTATTTCTTCAGGTACGGGTACTCCACAGAGCGCACTCGCCAGGGTTGTTTTTCCAGACTTATTCCTCCCCGCGACGGTAACATTAACTTCATTTTCCGTCCAACCTCGGATAAGCTCACCCAATCATACATGTTTGCTCCCTATCTGATGTTTTTTCATCTACTTAGTCAAATTATAGGATCTGATCACACTAATTTCACGTGATCATCGCGTTCTATAAATAATTAGTTGATTATATATTTTTAGAACATTGGTTAAAGAAAATAAAGGAAAAAAAATGGACACATTTGTTCACTGTGTATAACTATGCATAATTAAAAAAATAATAATTACATTAAGCCCTCTGTGGGTGACTTTATCCTTTCCCTACTACTAGCAGCTTTTTGAACAGAGGCAACAGTACCTGCACCTATTGCCCCACCAAGGAGTGCACCCAGGGCCAGTCCAGTACCAGCAAACACGCCAAACGAGGGTAATCCGATAGCGAGAGCGCCAGTAAGTCCCCCTACTGTAGCGCCGACTAGTCCGGCTGTTGCAGCCCCTAGTCCGGGCACCATTTCCAGCAGCCTTTGTTTTACTTTACTTGACTTTTCTGTAATAATGATAGGTTGCTGATGTATACCATTTCGAAGTATAGATTCCATATTGCTAACGGTTTCTTTGATACGATTAATATTCTTTAGCAGTAGAAGTTTGCTTGGAATGTTTTCTGTTTTATCCTGAATGACTAAAAATAATTTTGATAGCCATAAGTCATTATCGTTCAAAAGAGACACACACTGGGGGCTGCCTGCAGCTACTACGGAAGGTCCATTTTCAAATAATTCATTAATAGCAGATATCCAACCCTTTATAGTTGAATTATAATCATCTTTAACTTGTCTGCTAATACCAAGTGACTTGTGCTTCGTTTGGCCCCTGATTACAATGGCATCTGCGTAAGTTAGTACGACCACGCAGCGGCTCCAAATATCTCCATGAAGAAGTCGCTTCAATTCTTCGTATCCTCTTTTGTCATCTTCCAAACTTGGTCTGGAAATTTTAACTGGAATGCAATATAAGAAAACGTCAAACTGTTTGTTACTTATTGTGCGTATCTTCTCTTCGTACTCAGCTGGAGTATGAAGAACGTCATCAAAGGTGGCGACACTCGTGACTTTAAACTTCATACCATTTCTGTCATCTTTCCATTTTTTAACAGTTAAAATCACTTTAGTTTCATCCAGCAAAGGTTCTCCAAGTATACCATTACAAATTAAACTTCGCAATGCTCCGGTAGAACCGCACACTAGAATTTTAACTGAATAAGTTTCGTTTTGCGCCATCCTGAAATTCAGTGCGTACTACTAACTGCTATAAAATAGGGCTAGTGTCTCAGGTCTCTTCTTCCGATTACGTCCTACAAGCCGCCACAAGACTGTTGACTTGCTCAACCTTAAAGTAACTCGATCAGGGGAATGTGTGGACTTGACTTAACGTAAGCTATCCCACGTGATCTGGGAAATTTGAAGATTTTGCGAAGTTGTCAGTAAGTGCAATTTTGTAAAACTGAGCTGTTTATATATAATATATTATACAGCCGTAAGCAATTATATATTAAGTGAATATATATAATAGAGCTATACTACATTAGAACCCGTTGCTATATTGTTACTAGGTGTACTAACTTGGTAAGTGTGCACTATTTTTTGCCTTTAGGTATATAAACTGTGCATACTAACCACCCTTGGGGTATTGCTATTTTTGAGTTTTAGTTTAATAGAATAGGCTGGATAAAGCTGTGTGAGGCCTGGATATGATATGTGAGGGTCTACTACCCTCTCATATCTGACCTATACTGGGACCAGCCCTAGTTCGACAACTCTCCAGCAGCCCTAGTTGGACAACTCTCCTGCTGACACTCATACCTCAGGAATTTACCATAGCTAGCTGCTTAACTGTTTACGCAGAGCAGAGCAGCCCAGGGTAGAGTTAGATCTGGAGATAACAGCTGGCAGCTACAATGCTAAAGTAAACCTGCTAGGTGTGCTTCAATTGAATTTTAATTGAATTTTAATTTTGGGCTGGAAATTCGCTTTGCTGATAAACCAAGTTGCTAGTGGAAACTGGCGGTAAAAGGGTTCTAAAATAGTTAGAGCATGCGCTCAGGTACTGGTGGATTTAGTGCACAAAGCCCTCGGGCCTATGGCCCTTGGGCTTCAGTGCACTAAATCCACCAGTACCTAAGCCGGTATGCTCTAACTATTACTTAAATTGTACAGCTATACAAGCTAATTACCAATCACAATAAATCTTGTCACTATTGCTCAAAAATGTTTTTTTACTTTTTGCTGTTTTGACAAGATAATTTCTGATACATAGTAGCACTAGTTCAGTTGAATGAAATTATTTTGTATTGCTACAAGATGGGTATTAGCTATAATCCATCTATAGGAAAACTCTCATGTGTTCATGCAGCTAGATTCTATTTAAGGTTGAATTTCTTTTATGTGCTGCAAAAAAAATCAATTTGCTGTATCACATGACAGATCAGAGCAAGTATTTAAAGGAATGAATGCCAAATTGGGATCTATGAATAAATAATGTCCAGTCCCATTGGTGTTAATATATGGTGTTAGCGGCCCAGTTTACACATATATACCTAAATATGAGCTTGACTCTAAAAACTATGTATCACAATTTTCCCCATTTGGTTGGCTGTATTACAAAGGGTGTGATATATGTGCTGTGCGTGTTTGCGTTTGTTGAAATACCAATGGTCCAGGTGGGACTTCAGGTGCCCACACCACTGTGATCTGGCCAAGCAGTCGGTGGCAGAGACAGCCAGCCCTAGCCCTAACCCTAGCCCTAGCCCTAGCCCTGATGTGAGTTCTCCTATGTCATATTTTACCCCATTTGGTTAGCTAGTTTACAAATGGGTGTTGTGTAATGTGATTGAAAAGGCGATGGTCCAAGTGGGACTTCGGGTACCTACACCACTTAATGGGAGGGAGTTCACCTGTGAGTTCCTAGTCCAATTCCGGGAGCTTTATGCTTGCACCACCATCACATTGCCTGTTAGTGCACATCACAGGCATCCTGTCTTTGCTAGGTATGCATGACCACTTTGGGACAGCAAGAGAATTTGCATTGCTTGTGTGTGTGTGCATGTGTGTGTGTGTGTGTGTGCATGTGTGTATGTGCATGTGTGCGTGTTTGTGTGTGTGTTTGTGTGTGTGTGTGAGACTATCTGAACATAATTTAGTTGTAACTTCACAAAATTCACCAATATCATAGTATTTAAATTAGTTAGCTCATTTCCATGGGGCAATTGGATTAATGAGGCCAAGCTAACAGATTCACTTAGAGGAATGGTGTGCACACATAAAATTTAATTAACTAAGCAATTGTAGTTGGCTTAAATTTTAAGACCTACTTAGCAAGTGTACTTTTACACAAGTTTACCCATTTTACATGTTATCTACTTCACAAGTTTAGCTACTATTACTATATCTAATTTACCAATTAACTTTACCTATTTACCAGTTCACTTGACTAGTTATGAGTAAATTAATATGTAAATATCCTTTATCAGGTCTGAAAAAGCTATCGATGAGGCTTCTCAAAGAGGCTGGTGGGGCAATTGTTGAACCTGCAGATTAGTTATTTCACCTAAAGATAACATTGTGAAGATATCATAGGGATGCACTAAATTAGGAAAATGTCCAGCAATATTACAAAAAACAGCTGCAAGGTGCTTTTGAGGAATTGATGAAGTTGTTATTTCCAGAATAAGTTGATAAAGTTGAGAAAAAACCAAGACACCATAGTTGACCTTAAGAAGTTAAATTGGAAGTGAACAAGATTTGGGTGGTGAACTATTAGGGCAGCCCAGCGGAAGCATTAAATTGATGCAAAGGCCAAAAATGGTCACATCCATTTTAAGAACCCAACTTACAATACTGTTTTTTTATTTAAAATTCCTTTACTTAATCAAGCAGACATAAGAAAAAGAACAATTTGAAGAAAATATATATATAATTATAATGATAAAACTATGTAAATGATCCAAAAATATTAATTCTGTGAGCAGAACCCAAAATAAAAGCATTGTCTGTCTTTCAGATTTAAACTATCAGTCAGCTCCTTGTGCACATAAAGGACAAGCAAATGATTTAGTCTCTCCTGTTTCATTGTAGCTCTGAGATAATCTTTAATGTGTTGAAGTGCACTAAATGACCTCTCAGATGTGGCATTGGTTGCTGGCATCACTAAATCAACTGCACAATTCTTACAACTGTGATCCAAAAGGTTTCTTTGAGCAATAGAGTATGCCTTATGATCTAATAAGTCAAAAAATGAGGTTGCTCCGGTGCTTGTTACGTTCTTCTGCTGGAATTCAACACCAAATGTGACAAGTTGAGCTTTCAGATTATAAGAATCATAATCACTTGTAGAAGTCACACGCAATTTTTAGTTCATCCTCAAAATCTGACTGATTGCTGGCTTTGATTAAAAGCTGTTCTAAACCACAATAGATTTTATAACCCGAATGATAAAACAATTAGCAATACAATTGGTAGTGTTGTCAATAGTTTCATACTATATTTGGTGAAAGTGATCCTTTTGGTGTTTGATGAAAATAATGATTACTTCCACCTTCCTCTAATCTTGCAGGCATTTTTTCGCCAGCGTGGTAACTGAGGTTCACCAATCCCTGTACATTCGGCAAACTTCAACACTTTTGACCAGAATAGGTCATAAGCCTCTGCATTTCATGTACGTTGAAGTGTTGTAATGACTAGCTTTGCAAGTTGTTGACCTTCAGCAGCAGAGGTTGTTTTCTTTTGAATAGCTGCACTTAAATTGTCAGAATGACGTAAAATATAAATTCATAAGTTTGCATCTGAGCATATGCACCATTAATTCTTGCTTTAATTTCTGTATCTTTAACAATATCTAAAGCCTCTTCCCATGTTTGCGAAATAACTTCATAATTACCAATGACACTGGTTAAAGCAATCAGCTCGCACAATCCACCCTGTAGGACAGAGCAATCTCATTCCTGCTGTGTGATAATCATTAAGCAAATCATGTTGTTTCTTTAACTCTCTGAATATCTCTTCCTGGCACGGAGAAAACTTAATAAGTTTAGTGACCTCATGAGTTGTTTCCAAGGCATTTGAAATAACTTTTGAAAGCTTAATGGCATCATTAACTGCAAGATTAATAGAGTGGACATAGCAATGGGTGTAAACTACTCCAGGCTCTTCATCCATTACCAACTTTGGCTAAGTTGGTAATGGATAACTTTATTATTTTGGCATTCACTGTGCTAGCCCATCATAAGATTGTCCTCGAACGTGGGAGTAAGAAATGTTTAATTTACGAAGACAATCATCCACAACTTCCTATAGCATCGTTGAGTGAATAGATGGGACAGTATAAAGCCCAAAAAAATCTTCAGCAACATCCAATTTGTCACTTACTGATCGAAAAACTAAAGTTACTTGCTCACGATTGGAAGTATCAGTGGTTTCATCTATCAGTATTGTAATGAATGGAGATGACTGCACGGAATTACCAATATTCCTTAACACACGCATAGCCATAACTTTCAAAATTTCATTTTGAATGTCATGTGATGTGTATTTATTTGTTTTCTTTTTTAGCCAATTATTCACTTTAGGATTTTCTTCTCATTTTAATTTCAACATTTGGTAAAAATTACTATCTAATTCTCCACTACCGTCTCCTCTAAGTGCTTGACAATGACTTAAGCTTTGCTCTTGTCTCCTTAAAACCATATTTGAATCCTTCAAATTACAATCCGGTTGATACCTAAAAACATGCAAGTAAAATTACTTTTAGCTGGCATGTGTAATTTCTTACAAACACAAGATCCGCTCGAAATTCCCTCATTTTTTTCTGCTTGAATGCAGTGACACATAAGTGGCAATAAGCAACATCTTTCACCTAATCACAGTGCAAGAAACTCCATTGCTTGAACCAAGAGGCTTGAAAGAACCTCATAACTTTCTTGCTTCCAAAAGGTCGCTTGGGGAATGAAAAATTATCTGGAGGATGATGAGGAACTGGGGGAAGCTCAGGTAGGAATCTGCTGCTCACTGATGAAGATATACAACCAGCTACGAAGACCCGCCAAGTTATAGCACAGATATACCTTTACCAAAATTATTGGGTAAGGTATCATCACGATTATTGCTCTGTTCTCTCTTACTGCATCATTAATATTGGTTGTCTAAGACTGTGTATGGCTGTATTTTAAGCGTAAGATTTAGATGTAGTCATGATCCAATCATCTCTTGTTGCATATTTGAGGTTAATGTCTGTAGTTTTTCTTAATTAGCTATGATGAAACTAGCTAGCCAGATTGCTGGCCAATGATGCGATGGCCAAAACCTTTTGCAACCGCTGTGCTTCCGCCGGCCCTGTTAGTTGAGGCTATAGCTATGGACATTTTTTTTGAAAGTGTGCGTTGAATCATTGAACTCTTACATAGTTTTATTTAACTTTAATGAAATACATTTAATTCAAGATTTAAAAAAATGTAAATGCTTATATATTGTAATGTAGCTAGTTATTAAATTGGAGCAAATTACAATGATGCCGATTTCATCTTGTAGCCTTTAATTTGCTAAAATTAATATATAATCCTGAATATTTCAGAGGAGCAAAGAGGTAACAACCATTATTAAAGAGATTTTATGAACTATTATTTAAACTAAAATGCATAGTAGCTGAAAAGTACTTAGTAATCATTGCAAATGCAACTAAGTGGCAGAATTAGATTGAACACTAAAAACACTCATATGTTAAGGCTAATAATTGTTCAAGGGATGATCGAACCACACTGCTGCTGGGGTAAAGCTGGGAAAACTCTATATCAACGTCTTACATTGCAGTGTAATTTCATTCCAGCTCTGTTGTTGGTACTAGAGTAGTAATTGGCGAGCGAGCTGAGCGAGACACCCTCTGGGGTAACACAATTGAAAATCGGGGATGTTTGTTTGTTGACGAGCGAGTGGAGCGAGCAAGACAGCATTAGGGGTGGATAATACAAAATCGGGTATATGTTCGATGTATATGTATGGATTGTAAGTATAAACGCTCGTGCGGTATCGTTTTTCTCCTAAAAACACGGCCTTTTAGGCTTGACCTCACTCTCTTCTGATACTAGTGCATTAAGAAAGTCTTACTCGAAACTTGGGCTCCAAATTTTGAGATAATTGCTGCCAAACGCTTGTTTTTCAAGTCCCAAAAAGCTACTGGGACTGGTTACTATGGCATTGAAACCCTTTACTTTACCTGACTAAATTTTAAAACGCGTCGTTTTTTTTTGGGGGGGGGGGGGGCTGCTAAAAACGCCGCTTGTTGGTTGTCAAGTGCCACTGATAGCCAATACTAAGGAAGCCACATTACTTGGAAGAAGGTGAGGTAAATACTTATTTCCTTAATTGTCAGCTAAAATTACAAAAAATAACTCTGGCTTTTTTTGTTTTTTGTTAGAGCTGTGAGCTTGTTCACCAGTTACTGCTAGTGGTAAAGCTTCTCATTACTTACAATAATTTCATCTGGAATATCAGCCACACTTATCTGAACTACATGCCACACTCAAATGGAATATATGCCACACTGATAGAAAACATGTGTCACATGTTTCACAAATTAGGAATATTTTTAATGATATAATTACTATGTAGCTATGTAATATAAATGTAACAAACACATCAAAGATCTGTTGGACATACCTAGATTATGTGCTGCCTAATTTAATTATAATCTGGGTATGTGGGAGTCACTCTGTTAAAACACAACTATACACATGCAATTTTACTGGTGTGCTGCATGTAAACTATTACACATATAACTGTGGTAGTCTCATTACTTGTTAAAATATTTGAGACTGGGATATTTAGCTATACCCAGGTGTGATGCCACAAATAGTCCAGATGACAATGGCATATATTTAGCTATACATTATATAGCTCAGCCCCAAAGATCCACTGCTCTATTTTTATGCTTTCATTAAATTGCATACCATTCTCAGAATCTGTATTAATTCATTCATTATTAAAATCTTACATTAAAAAGTCTCTTTCCTATATTTACATCTCAACATTAACACAGAGATTATAGTTCAATTAGATTGTTAATATGCAATCTACACAATAAAATGATATCTTGGATTTAATAAAGAGAACACACCATGAATAATGCCATTAAATACTTACCGTCCCTGAATGTGTAAATCCTTGTGGCTAATTCCTCTACATACCTGTCACATATTTTGCATTGGTCGCGATACCAAGTCACGGTATTCTTCAATATATAACCTATATTTATAGCAGAAGACTCTTTAGAAAGACTGCAGCAGATCATACTAATCCACATCACTATTGATATAATCTTTAATGTCTACATTTGCCAGCTGTAGGAATACAAAATAAATAACTATTCTGTATTTAATTTTATTCTTACTGATACTTAAAAGAAGTTTATTTAAATTGCTATAAATGTTGAGGGATTTTAGGTATTCGAAATTGCTCAAATTCATAGAAATGTTACATTATCAATTGCAGGTTCTATTCCAGTAGATATATATATATATATCTATCCTCATCTACAATCATTGAAATGCAAAGCCACAACTGAGCATTAGGACCAGTGCAGTACAGGTTAAACTTAGTAGAGTAGGGAAGGGGTAAAGTCTTACTAAAGAACATCAAGTAATTGGTGCTTTCAGGAATGTTCTCTCATACAAATCTGTATTATAGGTTTGACACCAAATCCCCGCCCCCTCCCCCCTCCGCATAGCGGTTAGGTAAAGGGTCTGGTTATGCCAGATTAGGCATGCACTCACATCTCAACTGTGTCATTATGACAGGTTCATCTGGTAGCCATATGCAGCGCAATTTGCAGAACAGGAGTGCACATTATAGCACATGTGCGGCGCTGTTAATCTATTTGTGTGTAGCAAATGCGAAAAATGAGTGTAAATTGTGTAGCACACATGGAGCCACTATGAAGAATGTGCACATATAATAAGCACAAATAACATGTGCAACATATATGAAAGTATGAGGATAAAATGACACTAATAGCTAAAGCCAGTGATATACAACTATACATAAAACTTTTTTTTAACTTTATATGATAATTTCAATTAGAATATCACAAATAGCTAGGAAGTCTGAAGCAGCTCTTTTGTTTAGCTTGTGCCAACTCAACTAATGTTAAAAATGGACCACATCTTATGGAACACAGGCTAATTTATGGAAAGAAATGTTTTTAAAAAGTATCCCAAAATGAAGGAGGTCAATCTTGTTAACAATTGGCAGTAGAAAAGCACACACATTTTCCAGAAGTATTGTTATGCCTGTACAACTTTTGCAAAAGTTTAATTATTTCTAACACATACACAATATAGACATGTTTAACTTAAGAATATTGGGAGATGTGTAGCTAATCAATTTTAATTAGAATCACTCAGAATACCTTCACCTAATGCTGCCCAGGCTTAGTTGAAGGTCATCCCGTCTCCCGAAACACTTCAGTGATTTTCGTCTTGATCATTACCCCTACACAATTCGCTGTATTAATTCGGGTACAATGCTTACGGTCGCACGTTCATTTTACATTTCGCTTATTAGTAGAACCTCTAAAGAATGCCATGAATTTATCGATATTGCAATCTGATTGGTAGTCGCTGTACACGCCCCTCCTACCACAAAACCCACAAATTAATGTAAAGGGTCTGCAATGCCAGACTCTAACCTACTCCCTCACTAGTCTCGCGGGCCAGACTCTCTGGAGGCGCGCGCGCAAGCGGCACGGAAAAGAAAAGAGAGTCTGGACACCTTTCCGTGACAAGCGCCGGAATGTTGGCGCGTCCAATCAGATCGTTCCATTCACATTAATTGGATAATTATTAAGTTGTTCAATATACGCGCATTATTAACGCAGTATGAGGAGAGGTTTTGCTCACTTTGCGATAATAGCGTTATGGAGAAATTATGTTTGGCTTGTGGTGCTTGTCCCAGTAGAAAAGATACAAGATATTTGAGTGGTGTTACTGGTGCTCATCTATTACCTCTCTTCAATGAATTAGTAGAACTTAGCTTTACTGACCCTGTGGATATACAACGTTTTTTGCAATACTGCTCCAGTACTACTAGTATTCTAGTATGTAAAAAGTGCTTCAGGCAACTAGAAAGACTTACAAATATTGCCAAGGAACAAGAACAAATAAAGAGTTGCATTCAAGGAGGAATTAAAAAAGTTGGACAGCATTTTGGAATAGTAGCTTCTACAAGCAGAATTTCTACTCCTGTAAAGAGAGTCTCCGAAGATCATCAAAAACGTTCCTGTAAGAAGAGGAGGCTTAACTATGACACTCCAGAGAAGGAGGCTTTGGCAAAAATTGTTAACCCAAAAACTCCAGTAGTTTCGGTTAGTGTTTTTTTAAGTATGTAGTTGGATAAGCCTTACTAATACGCTTATGATTAAATATTAGTATATCCTATTTTGCATCATTTCAGGTTTTAGTGAAGAAACAACGAGCATCTCGTGTTTTCCGTCTGTCTCGGTCTTTGAAGCGGTTGGGTCGAAGTGTTGGTCGACGCAATAGAAAGTCTATAGCACTGCAAGCTGTACAGGATAAACGAATCTGCATGCAAGTTGTAAAGTTTTTGGGACAAAAAATCACAAAAGAAATGAAAAAAATGTGTGCTAAGTCATCCAATTCCATTTTGAGGAGCAGAAATTTTCAACAGTTCCAACTGTCGTCTGTGATTTTGGAAATGAAAGAGCATGCACCAAACACACTCTCGCTTCTGCGCAGTTGCTTGGCTGGTTGTCGAAATTCTAGAGCTACCAACCTGAGTAGAAAAGGACGGACCAAGTCTCGTGTCATTGAGCCAGACAGAGTGGTTGCAATATGCTGTGCTATTCTACTCAGAGGGAGAAGTCAGCGGATGAACCTCCTGCAACACATTGTTTCAATGATTCTCTTTTGTGGGCACGCATCAAAGCGAGTAAGTTGGCTAAATATTATGTAGCTGAAGTTCCTCATGTAGGAGGGAAGAGTGAATCTGAGGATGAAGTGGGTAGTGTAGGGCGTTAGCTAATTAGCTTTAGTGTATAATAGACATTTAGACCTGCAGAGACAGATACGATTTTCTACCAGGATAACAGGGACAGGGTGCTGTTATTTGTGTCAAATTTAGTCATGTTGTTGTTGCTTATAAACACTAAGGAAAAGGGTCAAGTTTGAAAAAAAAATTGATCAATTCTGATAGCAAACATCACCAAGCACTCCAAGATTAATAATGCATCATGAAAGGGTGTGGCTCAGGTGATTCTTCAATGCATAAGTAGCAAGATGGTGCTCAATTTATCTTTACAAGACAGTGGCAGTTCTGAAGTAGAAGGGCAGCAGTGGTTTATTTAATAGTTCTCCACCTTGTTTTATTGGCTATATGATCAGCAGATCCGGCTACAACAATTGAATGTTTACTTGTTCAGCTGAGAATGACTTAATCAAGCTTTGAGTAGTAATACCAAGTTTAATTGTGTCCTACTTGTTGGTGTAAATATGAACATAATTATAGTCTAGTAAAATCACAAATGAAATGAATGAAGTGGAAGCTGTTAGTCTGAGACTTTATGACCCACCATTTAAAGGCAATTTTGAATTCAGTTTTCTTTGATAACTTCTTTATTAGGTTTATACCAGGTTGCAGAAATGGCTTCTTTGTGTGTCACACAAGACAACAATTTCATCAACCAAATCTATGGGAGACAACTATGATGCTGAAGTTCATCGCTGGAAAAATGAAATCCTTAGTTTCCGGCAAGATTCATTGGTATGAAAATACATATAATATTATTTTTAGCATTGGGCTATGACATTTCAGGAAATACTCTTAGGAAGAAAAAAAAATGCTTATTTGTTACTACTACCACTGAATATCATTTTCCTAATTCCATGAAATCAATAAATTAAATGAGTAATAAATGAATAAAATCAATCAATTGGAACTGCCTGCCATTACCAAGTGAAACACTAGTTTAAATGAAAGCTCAAATCTTAATTGTGTGTATGCATGTGTGTGCTAATTTACATGCATGTATGTGTGTGTGTGCACGTGTGTATGTGGTGTGTTGCTTGTGGTAGTTCAATAGCTACAGAAGAACCTCAATTATTCAAAATACAAGATTTTCAAAAATTGAAATTTACAGATAGGTGTATCGAGGTTTCTTCTTGCTGCTAATGTAAAAATTTGAGTGGAGCAATAGTGCCAATCAACAATATCCATCTTTGGTACTCACTAGGCAAAACTTGAAACCACAAGCATATTTTACAACAGATAGCTATTTATCATTAATATTATTTTATTAACCCTCAGCATGCATGCACAAGGGGGTTACAGTACTCCGTTTTTCTGTCGGTCAGTTAGTCATTCTGACACACAACAAAAGGCGGATCTCAAAAATGGCAGCCTCCTGAAGATTATAACAAGCATCAAAATGTTGAACTGAATAGTTTAAGTCCCTTTAATTAGCCAGAATTAGCAATCAGTGGTATTGGTTTTATTTATTTATTTATTTATTTTTAATCAGAGGCTCCACTGTAGCTAGTTCATGTGAATAGGGTGTAGTTTGGTTCAGACTGTGACTAAAATTTTGGGTACCATTAGTGGTGGTTAAGGGTGCTGGGACATAGCAACGCGCGCGCACCCGCACGCACTACAAATAACCACAAAAATCCGCCTTGCTCGCAATAGTAAAAACGACCCCTAACTTAGCTAGCGCGGGTAATTCAAAGCTTCCCGCCCACCAATTGATAAGACTAACCGAGGCCCCGCCCCCGCTGTAAGTTGTAAAGAGCGCAGCTGTTTGATATTGTATTTCTTGGCTTACTTTATCAGTATTGTTTCTCCCTAGAGCAGACACTGGCTCCCAGATTGTCTCCAAGCCTTGACAGGTAAATAATACCTCAATAATGACTCCATGACTAATGACTCCATTATTTTAATTTTTTATTCTTGTGCAAAACTTCTTCCTAATATATCACTCATTTTTTTTTATTTTACAGTATTGTGATGACCAGTGATAATATAATATAATGATACTTATTTTATATAAAAAATATTTTGAAATAGCCAGCTAAATATAGCTAGATGAATATTTTGTGATCTAGCTAGCTAAGTAAGGATGAATAAACAAATGAAGTGAATAGCTAAGTACAGAAAACTGTACACAAACTGAAACTGTAGAGTTTTCCAGCAGCAAAAATGGTTCACTAATCTATATTTACAGGTACATACACACACTGAATATGCATCTAGCTAGCTTGATAAAAGGCTTCGCTTACCTGACCATGCCGAGAAAAACATTATTAACAAGACTACAATAATCTCCTCACACTCGTTTCAGTAGGGCTTATCATCGAGAAGGAGAGGCGGCCAGAAAACTGGTTTGCTAACAGGAAGTAGGCGCCCGAAAGTTAGAGAGCACCTGGAACTCACTTTCCCGCGGAATCAATTGAATCTGTTGTGGGTGTGGTTTGAATGCAATCAAGTCTCTGCCAAAAGATCGCGTGGACTAATTTTTAGTCCTGGACTCTATTTTGTGTTTCTTCTCAGAAACTACGAGTAGAAAAGACTCCAAATTTCGTACACAGGCTGACTATGACCTTAGCTACAAAATGTTCGTTGCGATTTTTTTTGAAAGAAAAAAATTCGGGCGCGCTGCCGCGAGGATCAAATGAGCACAGTCAACTAGACAAAACAAAGCAGAATTGAGAAAAAGTACAACGAAGGTTTTGAAGACAATCAACAAATGTAGCAGTATACGAAGAATGGGCTCGTCAGCGACGACACCCGCGGAGGAGTTGTGGATTATATACTTGAGGCTGTGGAGCTCGTAACTTGAACGAAACAAGCTCCCAAGGCCCGTTCTTTTTATTTAGTTAGTCCATTAGCAGTACTCTTTAGGATCCACCCTTAGTTGGAGTTCTACAAACACCAAGAAAAAAGTTAGTAATCCCTAGCAACCAAAATCCAATTATTGTGAATATTTGCGTGGGAGTTGTCCCAGCACCCTTAAGTTGAATGCATGTACTATATTGACCAAATTATCATCTCATACTCTGTAGTATTCAAAGCCAGTGCTGGTCTCATGAGAAGGCTCCACACTCAGCATGTATATTAGATTTCACCAGTTCAGCCAGCCAGTATTATGTAATACATCCTCGGTTAACCCAGTTCACACTTCTATTTAAACTGCAATTTACAGCTCCAGTAATGAGCCTACTCCAGGATGGGTCTGGAATAAATTGGCTTGTTTACCAATAAGCACCAGTTTGTCCAGCTAAGTGTCATACATCCTCATTTGTAATTTAAACCCATTCAAACCCTGATATGGTGTCTGCATTTGATATGTGGTAGTTTGCAGCACTTCCTTTATACACAATATATTTAAGGTCCATGCATAACCAATTTAATTGTTGTACTTTTAAACAGTAAAGATTGACTTCAGACAACAATTTTATATTTAGATTGAGCCTCGACCTGATACTGCTCAGACAATCAAGGCAAAGAATGCTGACACAGCATTGGATACAGAATGTATTACTGCTAGTGAGAACTATTCTTCCAATTCATCAGACAGCTGCTTATTCTCTCCTATAATATCGCCCATTACTTCTGACGCAGATTCAGTTACGTCAACTGAATCACATATGGAATCAAGTTTGTCTGGTGTGTCTTCTTTGGATGTATTTACTTTAGATAGTTCAGCTACTTCAGGAAGTAATGTTCTAGCTACATACAAACTGGTTGGTGATAATATTGATAAAAATATAAAACCAAGTGCACGGGATATGAGAAGTGATCATCAGACCAGGTCATTGCATTATTTTCATGCTTACGGAGTTCGCGACAGAATTGATCTATCTCAATTTGAAGATTCTCCATCATTGCCAAGTCTGAAGGAAATTAACATCCATGAAATATTGCCGAGTACATTAGACACAACATGTAATACGCTCAAATTTTTGTGTATTAATAGCCAGAATTCTTAAAAAATATATGCCCTTCTTCAAGCAGTTTGGCAAGGGAGCAGTGAAAAGAATCCGACATGAGTATTCTTGTGAAATGGGGAAGAAGTCTGAAATTGTAAGTTAACTTTCAATATCCTATAATTGCTATGTGTTACATCTTATGTTCTGATCCTACATGTAGACTCCATTAGGTGTGATCTTCCAGAGTGAAACAAGCAATGCGGGCATGGTTGCAATAATGGAAGCACTGCATAATTACGTTCCAGTTCATTCAGAACTTATTGAAGTGGAATGTCAGAATTCTGATGAACCCACCGTTTTCACCAAGGATGACTTTCATTACATCCTAATGGGTGGAGACCAGCTAACAGTGGCTCGAGCTAGAAGTTCAAAGAGAATTCGAAGCAACTCTCTACGCCCTTTGAATAGACTTGAAGGTCTTGTTCCGGTGTGTGAAGACTGGCATGCTAAGGGATGTCTTATAAGTGTGAGTTAAATATTGTGATATTTGCAAACACAGTATCTAGAGGATAGTAAGCTAATTAATCTTTAAACAATTGTTGTTTGAGTGATAACTTTATGTAAATGTCCCACCATCTACATGAGACAGATGCTTCTTGACCATACCATTTTATTTAAGTGGTGTAAACATTTAGATAATGTTCACTGTGTTTTTTCTGTAGTGCTAGTGTTGAATATACTTGTTACTACATGTAGTTTACTATGTTTATGGTAGATACCACATGTGTGACACTTTTTGTAGTAATTTGAAGAACATTAATCATTCCACATAGTGTGTTTAATCTCACACATAATAAGATACTTTTAAGGGGAATTTTGAGAATAACATTAAGATAATATTGAGGGTTTGTCTGAGTCCTATTTACAGCCTCCCTCACCTAAGTCATTGTTATGGTGGGACAGGGAAAGTGGTGGAGTTTTATATGCCAATACTGCCTTACTGATATATTGACTAATCATGTAGGCTATGTGGAAACAATATTACAATACTTCATCAGGAAGAGATGGTGGTACTTTGTATCAATTGAGGAACTTAATCAACAGGCGTAATGTTATTAAGAAACCAATGGATAACCTTGATGCATGTGAGGATTTTATTGTTCTTGTAACAGAAGCTCATATTTTGTCAGCTGCAATGACAATATTTAATATGAATAGCCTTGATGATCGTCCAAGTATGATGTTTTTCCCCGATAAATCTGAAGACCTTACTGCAGATCAACAAACTAGATTGGTTCTTCTTGCTATTGCACAACTTGTGGATACATTTGTTGATACTAACATTCCAAGTGCAAGTTCCTCACCTGTACAGCCACCTCAGGATGGAGTACATGCACATGCATGTGGTATGCTATCAAGTGGACTGTTATTACTAGAGTTTAAAGACGCAATACGGGAAGGTGATGGTAATCGCATTATACGATGCTGGCGCTACATGCTGCTGATTTATAAAGCAACTGGTCGCACAAATTATGCCACGGAAGCATTAAATACTCTCCTGCAGTTGAGATATTTTTTCTCACCACGAATGGCTTCCCAGTTGAAATGGAACCGTACAGTTAATGTACATGGTCGAGAGGCTAAAAATATTCCAGCAGATCTCTACATGGAACATTTGAATAGAGAATGCAAGGTGATCTTAGCAGGAATGGGTTCAAATATTACAGAGGAGTCGATTTTGCGTGTATCACATGCGCTGAAGCCACTGACCACAATATTATCTAGTTTTGACCTGCATAATGGAGTGTCTCAGGAATCAGCTGCCCATACAGTAAAATCGAACACAACTGACCTAAAAAAACTTTTAGAGCAATTGTTCAACACAACTAAAGTTTTTACAATAATTCCTCACCGCTCACATAAGCAATTCACCACAGAGAACTCCAACTTAATGCTTAAACTTAAATATACTGAAATTAAACTTTGGATAGAAGAACGTGCAAGAAGTTTACTGACCTATCATTAAATTACACTTTAATTATTTCATATTTTATTATATTACACGTACAACCACAAACACATTGATCATTTGAGATTCATTATGTTAATTTAATCTATATTACAGTCTGTACAAGGACATTTCAGTTCACATAAGCAACCACAAAAAATTAATTACATTACATTCATTATGTTAACTTATTCTATACTATATTCTTTATAACTGAATTTCAGTTCACACAAAATGTAATTACTGTAATCCATGATTGAGAATCATTTATGTTAATTTATTCTATATTACATTCTTTACAAGTGCATTTCAATTCACACAAGCAACCACAAAAATACACGATCAAGATTCATTAATTATGTCAATTTATTCTATATTATATTCTTGGTAAGTGTATTTCAGTTCACACAAAAATTTAATTACTGTAATAATATGATTGAGATATTAATTATGTTAATTTATTTCATATTACATTCTTTACAAGTGCATTTCAGTTCACACAAATCACAGCAAGTACACATTAGAGCTTGATGAGAAGAATATAAACTCGTGTCATCAAAGTCTTCAAATAGTACCTCTCGTCTGCATTTGGTTGTGTTCCGACAATAATCCTTCATTTGTTCTGACACATGCAACCCTATACTTGTTTTATTGTATAGAATAGCTTCGGTGTGTAATCCATTCCTTCCACCTCTTCCAGTTTCCTGAATGTATGCCTCAATGTCACTGGGTGGACCCCAGTGAATTATTCTCTGGACATTATAACAGTTCAGACCCATACCAAAAGCAATTGTGGCTATAACAAGTCGAAGAGTACTTTTTTCCTTAGTAAATTCATTTATTATCAAAGGTTTAACATCAGGGTGGGTACAAGAGGAAAACATATCAAATAAACGGTACTTTGGATGATCTGGAGCACCAGGTGGTTCAGTTGATTGTTCAGCCATTCTGTCCTTCATGAATAAATACAGGTGGGAAACATCATCAAAAGTCCGACAAAAAACCAGTACTCTATCCATTGCAGTTCGCTGCTGTAACAGTTGTTCAGCGATAACTGAGAAGGTTTCTTCTAATGTTCCAGGTCGTTTATGGACGATGTACTTTATGTTTGGTTTATTTGGAGATTCAGATACGATGAAAGGCTTATGCATCCCCAAAACATTGCAAATAGCTTTCCTGGTTGTCTTAGTGGCAGTAGCTGTTAGTGCCATACAGTGGACATGATCGGGAATTAAACTTCTCACTTCTCCCAAGTTTGAGAACTCCTTACGAAACTCGGTACCCCTAAAAAATAAATATAAAGGAAATTACAATCATTACTGTGAATATTAATGATGTAGTTTGAATGAACAAAATACAAAGTCATTTTAATTGCTTACCAATGTTTTACACAGTGGGCTTCATCCACAATAAATCCAGCAAGTTGCTCTTGGAACACTTTAGAGTGTAGCACATCTCGCCAGTCTAGTTCTGTCAGTAAGCATTCTGGACTGAAAAATAAAACTTGAAATTTTCCATCCTTTATCTCTTCTATAACAGGGGCATGAGCACTTCCAACATACACAGCTGTTACACCTTTTGTATGCAAAATATCTACTTGATCTTGCATGATAGCAATTAATGGACTAACTACTAGTACCATTGAGTCACACCTTCCTCGAATAAAATCGAAGATATAAGGCAAAATCCAATAACAAAGTGATTTTCCTGACCCAGTAGGAAGACTGACAAAAACATCTTTGCCCTTCAGGAATTCCCTTATTGCCAGCTCCTGTCCCTCTCTCAACCTTGTATAACCAAGCAGCTTTGAAGCCTCACTAATCGCTCTGGAAACTAACTCATAACAACTTGCTTTCTGCGCCATACCGCCGTACTAACAAATGGAATTACAACCGGCTGACTTTTATGCGCGCAGAATAAAATACGGCAGCCACCCACCAATTTACCCTCAGGAATGCGTGGGAAACATTCCTCAGTGTCACGGTAAAGTGTCCAGAGTCACCAGACTCTCTTTTCTTTTCCGTGCCGCTTGCGCGCGCGCCTCCAGAGAGTCTGGCCCGCGAGACTACTCCCTCACCAGCACAAAATTAGAAGATACAGGGTCGTCTACAACAGACCCACAACCACTCAAGCCTCTTCTACATAAATTGGGAAGATGTCCAGCAATATTACAATAGAACAGCTTCAAGGTGTTATTGAGGAATTGATTGAGGTGTTCACATTAAATATACCAGGTGGAGCAGATGAGGGAAACTTACCAGATGTGGATCCCTGCGTGATGGCTTGCTTGACGGTGATGATAAAAGACATTTTCTGTTTCGTCATGGCACTTTTAGGGGACTCCGTGTGTCATATAGCGAGAGTGTATCTCGAGCTCTATTGAGAGAGCTCGGAGAAGATACCCTTCCAGGGTTTGCTCGTTCAATAAAATATTTCAGCATTGCTGAAGGTGCCTGGGATAAAGCTACAAGTTTTTTTACAATTCCAGTGCAGGTGGATTCGTAACATTTTATAAAGCAATTAATTAAAGGCGAACTAACCGAGCGGGAATGGACACAAACTGTTATAATATCCATAGCCCAGTTAACAGTATGGTTTGCCAATGATAGAGATGATTTTATTGCAAAAGCAATTTTAATTAGTATGGATGCTAAAACTCTGATTGACGATGCAATTAAATGTGCCCAAGTATGTTCTGATTGTTTCCTGAGCTAAATTTTCTCTATAGTAACAATACGACTTAGTTGAGGCAGACTGTAGCAGCTATGGACATTTTTTGAAAATGTGCATTGAATCATTGAACTTTTACATAGTTTTATTTAACTTTCATGAAATACGTTTTATTCAAGATATAAAAATATTATAAATGCTTATTGTAATGTAATTAAAATAATTGGAGCAAACTATAATAATGCTAATTTCGTCTTGTAGCCTTTAATTCGCTAAAAATAATATAACTTATTCAAAATATTTCAGAGGATCAAAGAGGCAACAACTGTTTTTTAAGAGATTTTATAAAATATTATTTAAAATAAAATGCATTACGTATATAGCTGATGAGTACATAGTATTCATTGCAAATGCAACTAAGTGACAGAGTTAGCTTGAACACCTAAAACAGTCATGTGTTAACGCTAAAATTGTTCAAGGGATGATCGAATGACATTGCTGCTGGGGTAAAGCTGGGCATACTCTATATCAAAGTCTTACATTGCAATATAATTTCTTTACCTTACATTCCGGGGTAGTAATACTAGTAGTAGTAATTATAGTAGTAGTAATAGCTTTTGGAGTAAGCATGAGACAGTAAAATTGTAGTACAATTGATGCCTTTGTCATTAAATGGATGGATGAATGAAATATTGCGAGTGACTAATGTACTTTGCTATTTAACTTTGCAATTATTATTTTAAACATCATCAGAATTATGTACTACTACTACTATGAATCATGACTTGCAATCCAGTGCATCAGAGGGTCACCTTTGGCGTCAGCATCACCAACATGACATGAGTCTTAATTGGAAGAGTTCAGCTACATGCAACTGTCATTTTTGGTCTTCTTTCATCTGACAAAATGGCAGCCACTTGTTCATCTTTCATATTACTTTTATACTATTGTATATTTTACTGCTATTGCGGACAATAACTATACTTACTATACTTTGTATTACTACTGTACTACACCTGCATTACGATATTAATACTTTGATAAAATGGCTATACAAAGCATAAATAGTTTAGTGGCGTGTAGGCATCATCATTATTAGAGAAAATGATCATCAAAGATTGTGCAGTTAAATATACTGTCCTGGTTGTGACTCAGAAGTGAACTAGCTCCTTGGATTAAAGTGTAGCTGATTTAAATGCATGGCCAACACTTGAGTGTGATCCTCTGATGGAGTGGATTGCTGATTTTGACAAAGAGAAAGTGATGATACATTACAATCATGGATACATCGCATACATGTTTACCTTCCGCCTGCTCTTGATAGGCTCATGTTTTCGTTCTTTCCTGACTTTTGCAGCAAACTGCTATGGGATGTTAACTACAACTAGGCTATGAAGCATTGTGCTTGATGATACAGAACAAAATATGACTAGAACCCTTAGTCCCACAGTAGATAAGAAGTTGATCAATGTTTGCTTTATCTGCAGTAGCTGTCACATAAAATGTGGGATGAGTTAATTTGGTAAGGAATCAGAGCACAAAATATTCTCAAACATCTAGAAATAGATGAATCAGTCGTGGAATCCATACTTGGATCTGACTCATGAGACACAGTTTGCCATGGCTGGTGATCCTTCTGGGGCTCATTGTATCAGCATTCCAACTGGCTCAATTAAACAGTAACAGGTATGAACTGTCATCAGGTCAAGTAAGGTCTTAAGAAATTGATGTCTCCCAGAGTAGAGTTTTATAACTCATTAAATACTAGGGGGACAAAACTGACCCCTATATTTTGATTGAATTTTAATCTAGTTAGTTGAAAAAGTTACTAGGACTGGTTACTATGGCATTGAAAATCCTGTACCAGACGTAATTTCAAAACTTGGTAATTTGTTGGGGACTGCTAAAAATGCTGCTTATTGGTTGTCAAGTGCCACTGGTAGCACTGCCCGAAAAGTGTCCATTGACAACCAAAACAAAATCGTAAATTAGTGTATAATGTATTGATAACTAGTTTGTTAACCTCTACAGCTTCGTAAAAATTTTTGTTAACTCTAATTACCAAGACAGTTTATGGATTTTGCTATGGTTGTCAATGGACATTTTCACCCTGTGTAGCCAGAATGGCTAATATGGAGCTATTTTTACTTTGGAGAAGCTGAGATAATCATATAGTTCAACATTTGTCAGTGAAAATTACAAAAATAACTCTGGCTATTATATATTTTTTTTTGTAGAGCTGGGAGCTTGTTCACTTGGGAGAAGCTGAGTTAAGTACGTAATTCTATAATTTGTTAACTAAAATTACAAAAATAATTCTGGCCTTTGTTTTTTGTAGTTGGGAGCTTGTTGTCAAGAGAGACTGGTAATTCAGATAGTGGAATGGCTTAAATTGGATACTACAGAAGTTACCATGATTCAGGAACTGGAGGTAAAAGAGAGTAATTCTGTGTTAGTTTGGTATAATATTAATGGTCAACTGCTGTATACTGTTTGCATGAACTAAGCTAAAGTATGTTATGTAATACTACTGTAGTTTTATGTAGCTAACCTAACTAGGCAGCCTCACTAGATATTTGTGCTCAAGCATACCACTAGTTTATATATATATATGTGTGGATGTACGCATGTCATTGTAAACTTTGATCCTTGCATTTTTGTGTTAGTATAATAAATTGTTCACCCTTTTGTTTGATGTTGTTTCTATAATATTCACGTAGGTCTTATTAGACTCAACACTGTGCAGGAATTCTTCTGGTTTTTTTCGAGATGCACGAAATGTTATGGTAAAAGGTTACTATGATATTAAGACCCTTTACCAGACATAATTTCAAAACTCAGCTGTCAATAGTAGCTATATGAGTGCTTGTTGTCAAAAGCTACTGGTAACTAAGATAATCAGAGATAAACTCCAGAATGACGAAAGTCTCGATGAGAGTATATGTCTATCTCCTGAGTGCATCACAGGGTCTGCCTTAGGTCAACTTTACTTACTTTAGGTAGCTACAATGGGAAACGTCATGTAAATTGGGGGCAGGTCCTGATTTAATAATGACATATGAGACAAAAAAAACACACACACACACACAAAAAAAAAAGAAGCAGAAGAAGAAGGAAAAAACAAAACTCAGTGTACCAAAGTTCATGCTTAGAATGGTTTAATATTGAAGATCTAAATCATGCTTTTACACAATAAAAAAAGCTACAAGTGTATGAACTGGGGCCAAGCCCTATTGTGGCGATCCTGTGTTAGAGGAAGCACAACTACCAACAGACACCAATTAGGCAGTTAAAACCTAGGTTGTGCTCTACAGTAAGGATCCAACCATAACTACAACAATAGGCTAGTGTTAAGTTTATCGACATGTGGAGAATCCCAAATATGAAGAATGAAACAAAGATTGTATAGTGATACAACAAGGAAAATAATGACGTAATTGTCTGCATTTGAAGTAACACATGAAGTGAAATGATACGGTTATAAGGTATGATTCCAATGTCTGGAAAGAGTCAACACACCTAAAGGTATAATTATATAAGAACAGGTAAGTATGATATAGAATACTAAATAGTAATGATAAAATAATAATAAAGAAATAATAATAGTAATAGTAAATATGAGTGATGGTGGGGAGGATCCACAACAAGCCCAAATCTGAAAATGGTTTTTGGGATAAAATTCATGCTAAAAATAGTCAACTAGGTTGAGGAAAGCAGGAACATATAAATATTTTTTATTTTAAATGGGTTTATGGCTACTAAGGTAAGAAATGGGGGCGGCTCCTAATCTCAAATGATCATTGGCTCATATAAGACCTGTGTACCAAATTTCATGCTTTTATTACAAACTGCACCACCTTAGATAGCATTTTTCAGCTGCAATATTCTATCTTTCATATGTACTTCATATAATTCCTTTAGGAAGTACTGATTATCTATTATTGTAAGATTGGTTTCCCTCTCTCTTTCTCTCTCTCCTTCAAGCCTGACTGTGAGAGAGGATGAAATCATTGCCACGTTGTTGGAATTGACTTGTGTATGAGCAGTTACTACTGAAAAGTTTCTTCAAGCTTATCATAGTCAACCCTGGCAGTTAGCACAGCTGGGAAGTACAATTGATGAAATCATGACCATGTGGTTACTACTTGAGACAGCTAACTGAGTGGAATGCCCTGAGAGGGATTTAAAGAATGATTTGAATAACCTGGAAGAATTGACTCAGAATTGGCTGAATTTCTGGAAGTATTAAGGCATGAGTTCAGTTGGGTAGTAAAAGTAACAGCTAAAATAGGGATTCCATAGACTAAGGGACCAGGTGGTGGGGTGGGGTTAGGAATGGAGAATCTTGGAGGAGAGGTGATGAAAATTAGGTCAGTTTCTTTAGTGGATTAGAAGTTGTAAGGATAGAAGTTGTGAGGACCACATCTTGGCTGTTCTTATTTTCTCCCATGACCACAAACCTAACAACTAAACCTATCATCATGTGAGTGGGTGTAAGGCATTCAGAATAAAAATGATTAATCAGATGACAATCAAAGGACCAGGTATCTTGACAAACTACTCAATTCTAAGGCAACTATCACCAAAGAACTAAGCATACACCAGACAGCACTTCTGTCACTACTAAAGCTTGGTCTATCTAGACACAATGTGACTAACTACTATCAGTGACTAGAACACTCACTGAACTAACAGTAAAACAGAGATCTCTACTAGCCATGGATCAGAGATTGTGAACTGGAACTGCACAAGGACAGGTAGGAGAGAGAGAGGAACTAGCTTTACTATCACAAACCGTAATAATACTAATACCCTCAACACAGCATGCATTACAACTATATATTAAAAGGGAGTGACTAGAACCAAAGTAATCAGTGGTTTTGTATGAGGTAAGCACATAATGTATGTGAGTGAACAAGATAGTGAATGTCTAAGTCTATAATAGAATAATGCTTGGGAGTAACTTACACATGGGTGTATTATATTGAATATATATAACCAATATTACATTTATTCATTTGGCCTGATAGATGCACCAGCTGCATTTAGAACAATAAAAGTAGTTTTGGGAATTTTATTTAGTACGTGCAGACTAATGAACACTTGTCATTAGTCCCATAATTCAGCTGTGTGTGATCAGTTTCCTTTGTGTGTCATCATGTGAGTGGTTGGCTACTTAAACAGTTGTTATTGTACTAGGTTCTGTTCTGATTTGGCTGATAGTGTTTGGTTTTGTGTTATTTCTTATACTTAATCTTTACTTAACTAACTTCACTGATGATTGTGGGGGTTAGATTAGTTGGGGATTGAGACATCAGTCAGTTCAGATCCTGGTGGCATATTGTAATCGCTTCTGCCAGTGTGAGTATGGTGACTAGTAGTATTGGTCTGGAAAGTGTTGGTTGCACCACAAAGTAGTTACAGAGAGATGCTATTGGACCATTTTTACTCGATAGGCCTGGATGGGGTGGGGGTGGGGGTGGGGGGGGGGGGGGGGGGGGGGGTGGGTATAGCTCTTCATGATTTTAATCAAAATTAGCAGCTATGAGAAATGTATTTGAATAATAAACATTTTATTGTCAATATAATTTTGTCGACCCAAAGGCCAAAACTTAACATATTATTTCTAGCTTTGAATGAATATTGTTTAAATCTGTTACATAATGTTGGTTAAAGCAAATCTTATTCAAAGTGTTTGGAAGCTGTATATCCTAGCTACATTACTCACAGGGTAATTAATTGAGCATAAGTGTGCTTTAATTTTATTTAAATACCGTTGCTATATTGTTGTCAGGTGTAATAACTTGGCAAGTGTGCAATAACACTTGCCTGGTACAGTTCGTCCAGCTTAAAGAGTAGAAAGTTCTGTTTTTTGTTAATTGTTCTTTAAATGTATACATGTGCAGTCAGATTGATGTCAGGAAGCTGAAACTTCACACACACACAAATTAATATATATTGAAATTGATTATGTTTTAAAAAATTGTGGTTTGTGGTCACAACTGTGGTAATAGATAGAAGAAGTGACCCTATAAATGGAGGATATTTTTGATGTTTTTAAGCCAGAAAAAGAGTAAATTGAATTCGAGTGTCTAAAGATTTTGCAGACTGAATCTATGGCTCATTAATTTGATTTGTACCAATTTTTTATATTTTAATACTATTTTACTTATTTTTAATTTCATTTTTTATAAAAAACTAAACTCCCCAAATGCTTTAAGCTGGTAATTTTGCAATTTTGAAGTAAGTGTCTTGGGAATTTAATATAAAATACCTAAATAGTTGTATTTTAATCCATATGAATTTGAAACCCCTATCTTGAAAATTAAGGGAAATAAAAATGCTTTTGTGAGCGTGTTAGTATTTTCGGTGTAAGTTGTGACGTTTGCGGAAGCTCTTATCTCAATGACGACGTATTTGTGATGTCAGAGTGTTGCGCTTGCGCATTTGTGAACTAAACCAGGGGATGTTGGACACGCTGGTAAAAAGCGGGAGATGGCCCGTAACCGAGCCACGCAAACAATCAATTAACTTTGGCGCTAAAAACCGCGAAGCAGGTGGACACAAACGGTCTCTGAGCTATAACTTGTATGTAGTGTACTAGTCTGAGACAGTCATTTCGAATAACATCCTTCTATTATACTTGCAGGGGAATGAAGCTGTACTTGTGAAGCCATTGGAGCAGCTTAAAACTCTGTCTCAACCATGACCAACTCCACCCTGATTGGTACCAGCTCCGACAATTCCACCAACCTTGTATTGAGACTCCGCTGCGTATAGACTCCATCATCATCACTTCAGTTCTTTCCATCGGGATTGCTACCGGCTGAACTACCCGCTCCCACTAATGAGCAACCAACTCCAAGCAACATCGGGAATACGCCATCACTTTTGCTCGAGGGACTAACTATTTCCAAAGTTACAACGGCCATCTCACGGCTCATTTGTATTTCTTATTATTGTTTACAAATGGGCTCTTTTTAGAGCTGTCACAAGTTAATTGATTATCTTACCAAATAAATTGCGCGTTCGCGGAGCTCAACGTTATGGGGGGCGGGGTGAAATTGCGAATCAGTTGTCAACTTGAAAATAAAAATTGATATTTCGTGGAACTGGATCACTGAATTGAATCCAAATTTTGGCACAAGCAAAATACCCCCCTTAGAATAAAGTTACAGAGAGTTTTTTTAGAATAACGCACGAGTAAAACGGCATGAAATTTTACTGTTTACAAAAAAAAAGAATATAGATATTAGAAATATGGCTCTGTAATGTTGCGAAGAAGCCCTCAGGCTACCTCTGGAAAAAAAAATGAGCGCAGTAGCTCTTTCGGCCGCTTCGAAATAACTCTGAATAGTAGCCAGTGTGCAGAGCTGTATCTCCGTCCCAGGCGGGTCTTCATTCTTCAAATTTGGCTTGCTGGAGTCCTCTATTAGTGCTCATTCCACCTGTAACAACAAAGTAAGCCCACAGTACACAGAAAAAGAAATATAAAGACATAGCAAAAACAGTCAATTTGTGGTTACGCGCCTCCTTAAATAAGGGAAGTTCCCGAATAGGAGCTGCCGTGTGAGGGCGCGGCTCAAGTTTAACTACGAGTTGTGACGTAGGGAGGACGAATTTGTGACGTCAAAAAAAATGGCGCTTAATGTATGGAATGTCTATGGAGATAGCGTAGTTCTTATACTTATGCTGTTTTATATGACTTAGTTTCGAGTGGATTGGGATCTAACAACACAAAAAAGGTATGGCTAAGCTTATTGTGATTGCAACTAGTCTAAGTTTTGAGATCTGTACTTTCTACTCTTTAAGCTGGACGAACTGTATTTAAAATAGTTAAAGCATGAGCGCTTAGTGCCTAGTACATTTATCGCACTCAGCCCTCGGGCCTACGGCCCTCGGGCTGTCGTGCAATAAATCGACTAGAAACTAAGCGCTCATGCTTTAACTATAACTTACTGAAATACAAGAAAAAATACAATGAATAATAGTACAGTAGTACAAACACACTCTTGTCAGTCAAAAACTATGAGGAATTATGTTTAGATGATGTAGCCAGCTTAGCTCCAGCACCTCCTACTACTGCTCCGATGCTACCTCCAATTACCCCTCCAATGACTAGCCCTGCCCCTGCTGCCACTCCAAAAGTAGGCGCTCCAATAGCCAAGGCTCCGATAGTAGCACCAATTCCAGCTCCAATCACTGCAGTAGCTCCTCCCCCTGCTGCTGCCACTCCTACTGCAGCTTTATTGGACTGATTCCCAATGTTACTTTGTGGTGGTTTTGAGTCACTGGTTCTAGTCAGCAATTCCTCGAGGTAGTCAGTGTATTCAACATCTGGGTGGGCTACTATTAGTGCCTTAAATGAAGATAGCTCACCAACTTGTTTCAATATTTCATAAAGAACTTGGGCTAGCCAGGGTCTGTTGTGCTGGTCCCCTCGAATTTTTTTCATTTCTGATAGACCTGAAAAAATAACAGGTACTTCCTTGTCTTGTAATGCACTCTTCAAAGTACGTCGCAAGGAATCTCTTCTACCACCAGTTTTCTTGCTGTACTCCTCTCTCCATGTTGCTTCATTTATTCCCTCCTTTCCTTGAGAAAGCACATCAGCATGAGTTGAGATGAGGACAATGTGCTCTAATACAGCTTGTCCAAAGACTTCACCCAGAGTTGTGATAGTCGACGTGTCCCTAGAAATAGAGTCACTGCTGCAGCTAATGCAATACAATATTATACGTGTGGATCGGGGCATTTCTGTTTAATGTTATTCAAGTACTTCTCTGAGTCATTACCATTGAAAAACCCAGGCGTGTCGTAGACTTTAAATTTCAGCTTGGAACTTTCACGTTCCCATTCGAGTTCATGAAATTCCACCTCCTGAGTTTCAGGGTCTAAGCCATCACTAACTACAAATTTATTACTCCCGACGAGCGAGTTGCAAAGCTGACTTTTCCCTTCGCCAGTGCGACCACAGACACACACTCTGATTTCTTTAATACCGTTTGAGTCTGCCTCCCCAGGCGATGCTCCAGCGGTTGCAGCGTCTCTACCGTCCATTACGAAGCTTTGCGACAGTCAGCCGAGAAAGATTGAAGTCGAGTACCGCCCATCTCTACCGCAAGCTTAATAACGAATTGCCCAGCCCCATTCAGGAATTTTTGATTACAATATTACAGTTAATAATTATAAGAACAGAAAAAACCAATAGAACACAATCGTTTGAATGGTAGTTCAGTTAGTTACATAAAAATTATGGAAACTTTTTGTCATAACTTGTGCAATGTGACTGAATCATATCAATCAGAATTCTAATCAAATGTTTTTTATAAGAGTTTTGGTGCACAAGTGTAATAGATTCTTTCTTCGTGTACAAATAGTAATTGACAAAGTAAACCATGGCCGCCTGACTGGTGAGTTTAGCACTGGCTATAGAGTTCAACCAAGTATTCATGATCCAGTGAGCGCCAGAGTGATCACCCGCGATAGTAGGGTCGTTGTGGTAACTTGCTGGACTAACAAGTATAGAGTCCACAACCGTTTGATCCATTCCGAGATGCGTGAGAATACTCTTTGCTGCTCGAGTTTTGTTCCGGACTAACTCATCCCACGTTTTGCCAGACAGATTGACAGCAGAAAAAGTAAAGACAATCAATAGGTTGCTGGGCCTCTTATCTACCACGGGATTAAGTGTCCTAGTCATATTTTCTTCTGTATCATCAAGCATCATACAAACTAAGAGCAAGCTCGAATTGCCAAGATTGGCACTGTGCAAAGACCTCAAAGAAATTTCTTGAAAACTACAGTTAACATTTCCATCCTCGAGAGCCCAAGTGCCATAATTTTCAGGTGATTCAGAAATGTGGGATTTCCCATAAAGCATTGAGTTTATTAAAGCAGTTTTCCCAGAATGATCAGCACCAGTTACATGGATATTCAAATGGTGATTTAATGCTCTCCAAAACTTAATATTAGCTAAAGACGCATAAGAACTGACAATTTTGATGCTAGCTTCCTGTTTAAAGTTGTGATAATTATTAAAGACCTCTTGTAAAAAGTGCAAAAAGGCATAAGCTAACCCAATATCGCTACACTGTTTCAAATTTTCTACCTCACAAGCTTTTGACTGGTATATTTCACCTTGCAGCTTCATCAATGAAAAAAATGAATCGGCATAAAGATAGGGGCCTTTAAAAAGTAAGTCAAAGTAATAGTTAAGCAACAAGAGCTTACTGCTATTAGGTGACTTATAAGTGATATTTTTCCAGGCATTTAAAATCCAAGACTCTCCTGCTGGGCTATGTTTTAATACCGGAGCAATGGTCTCATCTTTGAGACCTACACAAATAATTGGTAAAGATTTAACTTTTTCTTCAGAAATGAGTTCTTTCTGAAGAAAGTCCCTGACCCGCTTCTCACGTTTTTTAATCGACGTTATGTAAGCTTGCGTAATAACTTCTTCGCCCTCTTCACTTCGTTTGGATTTAAATGTTTGAAAACCTTCATTTACAAAGGTAAATGCAATGACAGCATTATCCCAGACTGATGGGCCGAATTCTTCTGTCAATCTTCTCATGCAGCAAAAGTCCAAGTTGGCAGCAGGGTCTTCCACAAACCTTGTTTCATTAACAGGAATAGTATAAATTAGCACATTGTTCTTACCATCTTTTAAAGACTTGATTTCTTTCATTTTTTTCATGGCTACATTGCTCCTCCACGCTAAACTGCCTTCAAACATCCCACAGGCGTCCCACACGGTGATATTATTGTAACGCAATCCGGTGGAACGATTGTACAAAAGTTTTAAAGTGGGATCTATTTCTTCAGGTACGGGTACTCCACAGAGCGCACTCGCCAGGGTTGTTTTTCCGGACTTATTCCTCCCCACGACGGTAACATTTACTTCATTTTCAGTCCAACGTCGGATAAGCTCACCCACACTAGCAACGTAATCAGACATGTTTGCTCCGTATCTGATGTTTTTTCATCTGCTTAAGTCAAATTATAGGATCTGATCACACTAATTTCACGTGATCATCGCGTTCTATAAATAATTAGTTGATTATATATTTTTAGAACATTGGTTAAAGAAGATAAAAAAGGAAAAAAATGGACACATTTGTTCACCGTGTATAACTATGCATAATTTTAAAAAATTAATTACATTAAGCCCTCTATGGGTGACTTCATCCTACCCCTACTAGCAGCTCTTCGAACAGTGACAACAGTACCTGCACCTATTGTCCCACCGAGGAGTGCACCCAGGGCCAGTCCAGTACCAGCAAACACGCCAAACGAGGGTATTCCGATAGCTAGAGCGCCAGTTAGTCCCCCTACAGTAGCGCCGACTAGTCTGGCTGTTGCAGCGGCCCCTAGTCCGGGCACCATTTCCTGCAGCCTTTGTTTTACTTTACTTTACTTTTCTGTAATAATGATAGGTTGCTGATGTATACCATTTCGAAGTATAGATTCCTTATTGCTAACGGTTTCTTTGATACGATTAATATTCTTTAGCAGTAAAAGCTTGCTTGGAATGTTTTCTGTTTTATCCTGAATGACTAAAAATAATTTTGATAGCCATAAGTCATTATCGTTCAAAAGAGACACACACTGGGGGCTGCCTGCAGCTACTATGGAAGGTCCATTTTCAAATAATTCATTAATAGCAGATATCCAACCCTTGATAGTTGAATTATAATCATCTTTAACTAGTCTGCTAATACCAAGTGACTTGTGCTTCGTTTGGCCCCTGATTACAATGGCATCTGCGTAAGTTAGTACGACCACACAGCGGCTCCAAACATCTCCATGTAGAAGTCGCTTCAATTCTTCGTATCCTCTTTTGTCATCTCCCAAACTTGGTCTGGAAACTTTAACTGGAATGCAATATAGGAAAACATCAAACTGTTGGTTACTTATTGGGCGTATCTTCTCTTCGTACTCCCCTGGAGTATGAAGAACGTCATCAAAAGTGGCGACACTTGTGACTTCAAACGCCATACCATTTCTGTCATCTTTCCAAATTTTAAAAGTTAAAATCTCTTTAGTTTCATCCAGCAAAGGTTCTCCAAGTATACCATTACAAATTAAACTTCGCAATGCTCCGGTAGAACCGCACACTAGAATTTTAACTGAATAAGTTTCGTTTTGCGCCATCCTGAAATTCAGTGCGTACTACTAACTGCTATAAAATAGGGCTAGTGTCTCAGGTCTCTTCTTCCGATTACGTCCTACAAGCCGCCACAAGACTGTTGACTTGCTCAACCTTAAAGTAACTCGATCAGGGGAATGTGTGGACTTGACTTAACGTAAGCTATCCCACGTGATCTGGGGAAATTTGAAGATTTTGTGAAGTTGTCAGTAAGTGCAATTTTGTAAAACTGAGCTGTTTATATGTAATATATTATACCGTAGCAATTATATATTAAGTGAATATATATAATAGAGCTATAACTACATTAAATGTACAGCTATACAAGCTAATTACCAATCACAATAAATCTTGTCACTATTGCTCAATAATTAAATTTATTGCCTTAACTTCATTCCATCAGATGGTTGTAGGCTTCATGTTCTTGTTGTTGTTTTTCCTTTTTTTCCTTTTTGCTGTTTTGACAAGATAATTTCTGATACATAGTAGCACTAGTTCATTTGAATGAAATTATTTTGTATTGCTACAAGATGGGTATTAGCTATAATCCATCTATAGGAAAACTCTCATGTGTTCATGCAGCTAGATGCTATTTAAGGTTGAATTTCTTTAATTAAAGGAGTGAATGCCAAATTGGGATCTATGAATAAAGAATGTCCAGTCCCATTGGTGTTAATATATGGTGTTAGCGGCCCAGTTTACACATATACCTAAATATGAGCTTGACTCTAAAAACTATGTATCACAATTTTCCCCATTTGGTTGGCTGTATTACAAAGGGTGTGATATATGTGCTGTGCGTGTTTGTGTTTGTTGAAATGCCAATGGTCCAGGTGGGACTTCAGGTGCCCACACCACTTGATGTGAGTTCTCCTATGTCATATTTTACCCCATTTGGTTAGCTAGTTTACAAGTACCCACACCACTTAATGGGAGTTCACCTGTGAGTTCCTAGTCCAATTCCGGGAGCTTTATGCTTGCACCACCGTCACATTGCCTGTTAGTGCACATCACAGGCATCCTGTCTTTGCTAGGTATGCATGACCACTTTGGGACAGCAAGAGAATTTGCATTGCTTGTGTGTGTGTGCATGTGTGTGTGTGTGCATGTGTGTGTGTGTGCATGTGTGTATGTGCATGTGTGCGTGTTTGTGTGTGTGTTTGTGTGTGTGTGTGAGTGTGAGTGTGACAATATGAAAGAGAATGCTTGCATACTATCTGAACATAATTTAGTTGTAACTTCACAAAATTCTCCAATATCATAGTATTTAAATTAGTTAGCTCATTTCCATGGGGCAATTGGATTAATGAGGCCAAGCTAACAGATTCACTTAGAGGAACGGTGTGCACACATAAAATTCAATTAACTAAGCAATTGTAGTTGGCTTAAATTTTAAGATCTACTTAGCAAGTGTACTTTTACACAAGTTTACCCATTTTACATATTTATCTACTTCAAGTTTAGCTACTATTACTATATCTAATTTACCAATTAACTTTACCTATTTACCAGTTCACTTGACCAGTTATGAGTAAATTAATATGTAAATATCCTTTATCAGGTCTGAAAAAGCAATCGATGAGGCTTCTCAAAAAGGCTGGTGGGGCAATTGTTCAACCTGCAGATTAGTTATTTCACCTAAAGATAACATTGTGAAGATATTATAGGGATGCACTAAATTAGGAAAATGTCCAGCAATATTACAAAAAAACAGCTGCAAGGTGCTTTTGAGGAATTGATGACGTTGTTATTCCCAGAATAAGTTGATAAAGTTGAGAAAAAGCCAAGACACCATAGTTGACCTTAAGAAGTTAAATTGGAAGTGAACAAGATTTGGGTGGTGAACTATTAGGGCAGCCCGGCAGAAGCATTAAATTGATGTAAAGGCCAAAAATGGTCACACCCATTTTAAGAACCCAACTTACAATATTGTTTTTTATTTAAAATTCCTTTACTTAATTAAGCAGACATAAGAAAAAGAACACTTTGAAGAAAAAATATATATAATTATATGATAAAACTATGTGAATGATCCAAAAATATTAATTCTGTGAGCAGAACCCAAAATAAAAGCATTGTCTGTCTTTCAGATTTAAACTATCAGTCAGCTCCTTGTGCACATAAAGGACATGCAAATGATTTAGTCTCTCCTGTTTCATTGTTGCTCTGAGATAATCTTTAATGTGTTGAAGTGCACTAAATGACCTCTCAGATGTGGCATTGGTTGCTGGCATCACTAAAATCAACTGCACAATTCTTACAACTGTGATCCAAAAGGTTTCTTTGAGCAATAGAGTATGCCTTCAAATAATTTAATAAGTCAAAAAATGAGGTTGCTCCGGTGCTTGTTACGTTCTTCTGCTGGAATTCAACACCAAATGTGACAAGTTGAGCTTTCAGATTATAAGAATCATAATCACCTTTGTAGAAGTCACACGCAATTTTTAGTTCACCCTCAAAATCTGACTGATTGCTGGCTTTGATTAAAAGCTGTTCTAAACCACAATAGATTCTATAACCTGAATGATAAAACAATTAGCAATACAATTGGTAGTGTTGTCAATAGTTTCATACTATATTTGGTGAAAGTGATCCTTTTGGTGTTTGATGAAAATAATGATTACTTCCACCTTCCTCTAATCTTGCAGGCATTTTTTCGCCAGCGTGGTAACTGAGGTTCACCAATCCCTGTACATTCGGCAAACTTCAACACTTTTGACCAGAATAGGTCATAAGCCTCTGCATTTCGTGTACGTTGAAGTGTTGTAATGACTAGCTTTGCAAGTTGTTGACCTTCAGCAGCAGAGGTTGTTTTCTTTTGAATAGCTGCACTTAAATTGTCAGAATGACGTAAAATATAAATTCATAAGTTTGCATCTGAGCATATGCACCATTAATTCTTGCTTTAATTTCTGTATCTTTAACAATATCTAAAGCCTCTTCCCATGTTTGCGAAAGAACTTCATAGTTACCAATGACACTGGTTAAAGCAATCAGCTCGCACAATCCACCGCGTAGGACAGAGCAATCTCATTCCTGCTGTGTGATAATCATTAAGCAAATCATGTTGTTTCTTTAACTCTCTGAATATCTCTTCCTGGTGCGGAGAAAACTTAAGTTTAGTGACCTCATGAGTTGTTTCCAAGGCATTTGAAATAACTTTTGAAAGCTTAATGGCATCATTAACTGCAAGATTAATAGAGTGGACATAGCAATGGGTGTAAACTACTCCAGGCTCTTCATCCATTACCAACTTAGCCAGTACAGATCTAGCACCATTCACTGTGCTAGCCCATCATAACATTGTCCTCGAACGTGGGAGTAAGAAATGTTTAATCTACAAAGACAATCATCCACAACTTCTTATAGCATCGTTGAGTGAATAGATGGGACAGTATAAAGCCCAAGAAAATCTTCATCAACATCCAATTTGTCATCACTTACTGATCGAAAAACTAAAGTTACTTGCTCATGATTGACCAATTGAAATTAAAATGAGAAGAAAATCCTAAAATGAATAATTGGCTAAAAAAGAAAACAAATAAATACACATCACATGACATTCAAAAAGTGGTTTCATCTATCATTATTGTAATGAATGGAGATGACTGCAGGGAATTACCAATATTCCTTAACACACGCATAGCCATAACTTTCAAAATTTCATTTTGAATGTCATGTGATGTGTATTTATTTGTTTTCTTATTTAGCCAATTATTCATTTTAGGATTTTCTTCTCATTTTAATTTCAACATTTGGTAAAAATTACTATCTAATTCTCCACTACCATCTCCTCTAAGTGTTTGACAATGACTTAAGCTTTGCTCGTGTCTCCTTAAAACCATAGTTGAATCCTTCAAATTACAATCCGGTTGATACCTAAAAACATGCAAGTAAAATAACTTTTAGCTGGCATGTGTAATTTCTTACAAACACAAGATCCGCTCAAAATTCCCTCATTTTTTTCTGCTTGAATGCAGTGACACATAAGTGGCAATAAGCAACATCTTTCACCTCATCACAGTGCAAGAAACTCCATTGCTGGAACCAAGAGGCGGCTTGAAAGAACCTCATAACTTTCTTGCTTCCAAAAGGACGCTTGGGGAATGAAAAATTATCTGGAGGATGATGAGGAACTGGGGGAAGCTCAGGTAATGAGAATCTGCTGCTCACTGATGAAGCCATACAACCAGCTATGAAGACCCGCCAAGTCATAGCACAGATATACCTTTACCAAATATTAGGTAAGGTATCATCACGATTATTGCTCCGTTCTCTCTTTACTTCATCATTAATATTGGTTGTCTTAGACTGTGTATGGCTGTATTTTAAGCGTAAGAATTAGGTGTAGTCATGATCCAATCGTCTCCTGTTGCATATTTGAGGTTGGAAGAAGGTAAGGTAAATATTTATTTCCTTAATTGCCAGCTAAAATTACAAAAATAACTCTGGCTCTTCTTTTTTTTGTTAGAGCTGTGAGCTTGTTCACCAGTTACTGCTAGTGGTATTACTTACAATAATTTCATCTGGAATATCAGCCACACTTATCTGAACTACATGCCACACTCAAATGGAATATATGCCACACTGATAGAGAACATGTGTCACATGTTTCACAAATTAGGAATATTTTTAATGATATAATTACTATGTAGCTATGTAATATAAATGTAACAAACACATCAAAGATCTGTTGGACATACCTAGATTATGTGCTGCCTAATTTAATTATAATCTGCATATGTGGGAGTCACTATGTTAAAACACAACTATACACATGCAATTACTGGTGTGCTGCATGTAAACTATTACACATATAACTGTAGCCATATGCAGCGCAATTTGCAGAATAGGAGTGCACATTATAGCACATGTGCGGCGCTGTTAATCTATTTGTGTGTAGCAAATGCGAAAAATGAGTGTAAATTGTGTAGCACACATGGAGCCACTATGAAGAATGTGCACATATAATGAGCACAAATAACATGTGCAACATATATGAAACTATGAGGATAAAATGACACTAATAGCTAAAGCCAGTGATATACAACTATACATAAAACTTTTTTTTAACTTTATGATATTTCAATTAGAATATCACAAATAGCTAGGAAGTCTGAAGTAGTCTCATTACTTGTTAAAATATTTGAGACTGGGATATTTAGCTATACCCAGGTGTGATGCCACAAATAGTCCAGATGACAATGGCATATATTTAGCTATACATTATATAGCTCAGCCCCAAAGATCCACTGCTCTATTTTTATGCTTTCATTAAATTGCATACCATTCTCAGAATCTGTATTAATTCATTCATTATTAAAATCTTAAATTAAAAAGTCTCTTTCCTATATTTACATCTCAACATTAACACAGAGATTATAGTTCAATTAGATTGTTAATATGCAATCTACACATTAAAATGATATCTTTGATTTAATAAAGAGAACACACCATGAATAATGCCATTAAATACTTACCGTCCCTGAATGTGTAACAATCCTTGTGGCTAATTCCTCTACATACCTATCACATATTTTGCATTGGTTGCGATACCAAGTTCGCGCTTCAATTATCGTAGTGGGGATAAAAATTTAACAGAATACTAATAATAATAATACCTCTGAACTAGAGTCTCCTAAAGCCCCTGAGGCCCACATTGAGTCAATGTCACTGATTTCTAAAGCTGCAGCTGCTTTGCTCTTGTTTCCTTTTCCAGCTGCCTTCAAATTATCCTCAATGATGCAAACTTGGTGTCTCAAAGGATACTGAAGGCTTTTGTATTTCTTGGGACAAATGCCAGTCCAAACTTTTTAAATGAAGTGAGAGTATCTGGCTTATACAGTACATTATCACCCTTCCTAACTTTGAAGAAAAATGTTCTAATAAATGGACTAATTCAGTTCGGGTATTTTGTCTATTTTTCTGTACTCTCAACCAACTTAAACCAAGCTAGGGAAGATCCATGTGAGGTGCTGAGGGGGCCAGGGCCCCCTTCACACCAAGTTTATTGAAAGTTTATGTATAAGGATGTCAATACAGGCAATGTTGTTTATGAATGCTAATATGCTTTTCATTTATAAATAAATGTCCAATTCATTAATATAATATTTTAATAAATTTCATAAATTTTACCTAAATATAGCTAATTGAACCCCTACCTGTAACTAATGCTGGAACTGCCACTGCCAAGTATACCACTTCCTCAAATCTGATATTGTCTCTCTTTTTTATCACAATTTTTTTGTTGCTCAACAAACATTCTAGTTCTTGGTCACTTAAACACATTCAGTGATTCCTCCATTTGTCCTCTGTCGTGAACTGGGTTAGCATCAATCCTGTCTGTAGTGAGTATCCATTCGTGTTTGAATTATGTCTTGATCATTTTAAGCTCATCATTGAAAAACCCCTGTAATGAAGTATCTCAAACCATATGTTTGATGAGAAGTTTAGTAGTTCAGTGACATGTTTCAAAATGTTTTGATAAGAATAAGTTAGCGCATGCATACTTGATAAACAGTTAATAGGCACGAGTGCCAATATCCCGACCAGACGAGTGATTTATCACGGTTTTCTTCCATATATAACCTATATTTATAGCAGAAGACTCTTTAGAAAGGCTGGAGTAGAGCATACTCATCCACATCACTATTGATATAATCTTTAATGTCTACGTTTGCCAGCTGTAGAAATGCAAAATAAATATTACAACTATTCTGTATTTAATTTTATTCTTATTGATATTTAAACGAAGTTCATCTAAATTACTATAAATGTTGAGGATTCTAGGTAATTGAAATTGCTCAAATTCATAAAAATGTTACATTATCAATTGCAGGTTCTATTCCAGTAGTTATATCTCTATCCTCATCTACAATCATTGAAATGTAAAGCTACAACTGAGCATTAGGACCAGTGCAGTACAAGTTAAACTTAGTAGAGTAGGGAAGGGGTAAAGTCTTACTAAAGAACATCAAGTAATTGGTTCTTTCAGGAATGTTCTCTCATACAAATCTGTATTATAGGTTTGACACCAAATCCCCGCCCCCCTCCCCCCTCCGCATAGCGGTTAGGTAAAGGGTCTGGTTATGCCAGATTAAGCATGCACTCACATCTCAACTGTGTCATTATGACAGATTCATCTGGTGCTGCTCTTTTGTTTAGCTTGTGCCAACTCAACTAATGTTAAAAATGGACCACATCTTCTAGGAACACAGGCTAATTTATGGAAAGAAATGTTTTTTAAATGTATCCCAAAAAGGAGGTCAATCTTGTTAACAATTGGCAGTAGAAAAGCACACACATTTTCCAGAAGTATTGTTATGCCTGTACAACTTTTGCAAAAGTTTAATTATTTCTAACACATACACAATATAGACATGTATAACTTAAGAATATTGGGAGATGTGTAGCTAATCAATTTTAATTAGAATCACTCAGAATACCTTCACCTAACGCTGCTCAGGCTTAGTTGAAGGTCATCCCGTCTCCCGAAACATTTCAGTGATTTTCGTCTTGATTATAACAAGTACAAGTAGAGCCAAGCAGCATACAGGTGAAACTATTAGATCTAAACATTTACGACGTTACTATCTCTATTGCCAATTGCTATTTTGTACCAACACTCAACAGCCACTCCCTCTGCATCTCCTTTTAGCTGATACAATTGAAGTTTGCGGTGGATCCCGCAAACTGATGAAAATATTTAACCAATTAGGTGCTGTGTGCTCACCTGATACCCATGACAGATTTGTTACCGAAATAGCCAACACACAGAGGCATAAAAGTATATGGGATGATCTTCCAAACAATACCCTTACAATAGCTAGTGTGGGCAATTTCGATATGCTTCAAAGTTTTGCAGCTGTGTATTGTGGGGACCAGCATCGAAGTTATAATCATGGAACTACTATACAACTTACACAGCCCAACCCTGCCATACACCTAAAATAAATACCGTGTGCTAACAAAGTAGCCAAGCGTATCCTTGAATTGTCTCCTGCGTACTTCCCCACATAAATTGGGCAAAATAGGGCCAAAGAGGCCAAGAACTTTGACCCCAAGAAATTTGGCCAAACAAATAAAAATGGCAACTCCTATTTGCCTACAAGATCACTCTCAGCCTAGTCAGAAAACCAAAAGCATAGCTGATTTTAAGGAAAATGAATATGAAACAAGGGAAAGAAAAAGATTAGAACGAAAAAAGCTAGCCTACAATTTTTTAAAACATCAATTTCCTAAAAAAAGAAGAAGTGTTGCATGAATTTAAGGATTTGTACGCCTATTCTACACAAGATGCAGTCGAAAAATCAAACATCTACTACATGGAGATGGTTGACGAAAACCCTGATTCAAGTGATACCATGAGGTTTATTGCGGAATTACTTTTGAGTACCACAGCTTCAACCAAGCGGGCTACATAATTTTAGTAGGCGATGGAAAAACATACCAGCACCTTATGGAAATTAAACACATTTATGGAGCTTCTCTTCACAAGTTACTTATTTATCCAGGAGAATGGCACACACTAGCCAATTTTCAGCCTGTGCTAATGAAAATTTACTATCATGCAGGATTGAAACAGCTAGCTCAAGCTTCTGGGTTTCGAGCAGAAACTCTAACATCTCTTGAAAAATGCTCCAATTTTGCTCGCACACATCACTTCTTGTTACAAGTATGGCAGGCAATATATAGAGCATTAATTGCTGCTTTTAATCCTACAGATTTGACAGACAGCGAATTCAAACTTGAAGACACAGAATTGAGAACTATTTTAATAGATATGGAAACATTTCTTGAAAGCAAAGCTACAGACCAAAAATTTAAAACTACATAGCTACAATGGATGAAAAAATACTGTCTGATGACACTTGGAAATTTTGGTATAGATTTGTTTTTTCTGATTGCTTTTGCTACATACAACTGTTTTTAGCCATAAGATGTGGGAATTGGCACCTACGTAACTCAGCTTTGAAACAAATGGCTCCTCTATTTTTTGCTTTTGACAGAACTACATACCAGCGTCTCATCCCATACCACCTAGCTGATTTACTAAAATTTCCACCCAACATATTGAAACACTTGCAAAAAGGTTTTACAGTGGCAATAAATGGAGGGAAAGGGCATGCAGTAGCCCTCGATGAAGCACATGAGATGTGTGTCTATAAGGACCTCAAAATGGCTATTACACGTCCTACACAATCATACCTTCAAAAAAACGTCACTGTTTATGCGTCATCGTATTTCTTGCCACAAGAGCCTGCTATCTGAGTTATTTCCAAAGCTCAATATGGATGGCCAACTTCTGTTCCATGCTTTCACGAACAGACCTGCAGTCAAACAGAGGGAAGAAAACATACAAGAAATGATGAAAGAAATTAACAAAGTAGATTTGTTTCCATCATCTATACAGGGAAATCGTGGACTTCTAAATGTATTTAATCAAACAAAAGCTACCCCAGAGCAGTCTTTTGACATGCTTAATTTCAGGGATATTGGATCACAAAATCTGGAAAATTTTATTAATCATTTTTTGCTACAACAGCCCAGTACAATAGTACCTGTCCGGAAGAACAAGCTGTTGACAATGGTACCAGTTAAAAAAATTAACAAACTTGCAATGAACCAGAAAGACAAAGAACTCAGACAAATTACTAAATGCCTTCGGCAACGTCTTACCTGGTGCAATAGGACAGGACAGTCTTACAACAGCACCATTGAGCAATACTCCTTGTATCCCCGGGCCATTACTGATGAAGAGGGATGTCCACTGAAAGGAGCTAAGTCTGTTTGGAAAGACAAACTAGGAAGGCGCTATCCTAGGTCAGAATTGCAAGTAGTAATGGGTAGTTTACCACAGCAATGGAATCCAGATACTGCGGTTCTTGATGGTATGTTTTTCTTGAACTGCAAACCACTTCGTAATGTGACATCTATAAGGGAATATAGCAATTTCCTGTTTAAACTACCCCAATATCAATCACATGTTTCTGAAGTTCCTCTACTATTTGACTCAAAAATAAATGATGGAACATTTAATCCTAAAGCATTTGAACAAAAAAAAAAGAGACAGTGGCAAAGGTGCACCAGTCCACACCCACATAATATTCACTCCTTCAACGAGTATTCCAGTACCATGGAAATCATATATTAGGGAATGCAAATCTTCGAGTCTTTTATTCAAACAATAAGAATGAAATTATTGCAAGGCCAGACAATGTATCTGAGCGTATGTTTTCCCCAAAATACCATCACTACCACATACAAATTTTTCGACAATTTATTGCCTGTACCCATGACAACATATTCTTCAAATTCTAGGGAAAGTGATATGCGCATTTGGAGGCATACCTTTCAAGCTGAGGGCAACAAAGTGCTGATCTATTCTCCAGATACAGACATATACAATATTGGCCTACCTCTGCTGAGTAGTATTTCAAATAAACAGGTCATTGTGCAACTCAACGTACCTCACTCTCCAACACACTCGTATCTACACCTCAGCAACTTGATCACTGCTCTTGAGCTTGACCCTGACTTAGCAAGTCTTCCCCGTAGCAGCCTCTGCAATATTTTTCAAATGCTCTTCATATGTTCTGGCTGTGATTATGTATCTTATTTTCATGGTCATGGAAAAGCTGCATTTTTAATACATTTTTTCAACATGCACCGTTCATTACAGGTGAGCATGCAGATGGCTTGTTATCAGACATCGGTGAAGATGTGAAAGAGAGAGGTTTTTTATCCTTCCTCAGGCTCATTGGGACACTATATTTTAAGAAACACATCTCAGCAATGGCATCCTTGAAAAATGTCGAGACACCACAGCAACTATACAATTCAATCACTGAAGCAAGCATCAAAGAAAAACGTGTGGCTTGGTACAACACCATCAGGAGCATTGTATGTGAAAGGATATCCGACGAAAGAGATCGGGTACCATCACACACATCAATGTGGCGTCACTGGCTTCGTTGCTGTTGGGTAGGTATGATGTGGAACAATGCTACACAACAGGATTTGAATGAAGACTTTCCTGAACCAGAAGCTTCTGGATGGAAAAAGAAGAGTGATAGCTGCTTTGATTTTGACTGGGAGTGTGATGAAGTTCATCAGAGTGTCCAGAAAACAATTAATTTCCTGACAAAAGGGTGCTCCTGTAAACTTACCAGATGTGGGTCCCTGTGTGATGACTTGCTTGACGGTGATAAAGGACATTGTCTTCTTCGTCATGGCACTTTTAGGACTTTGTGTGTCATATAGCGAGAGTGTATCTCGAGCTCTATTGAGAGAGCTCGGAGAAGAAACCCTTCGAGGGTTTGCTTGTTAAAAAAATGTCAGCATTGCTGAAGGTGCCAGGGATAAAGCTACAAGTCTTTTTACAATTATTGGACAAATTTTCAGAGCAGGTGGATTCGAAACATTTTTTAAAGCAAATTAAAGGCGAACTAACTGAGTGGGATTGGACAACAACTGTTATAATAACCATAGCCCAGTTAACAGTCTTATGAATGCTGTAACTTTGATTGAAGATGCAATGAAATGTGCCCAAGTATGTTCTGATTGCTTCCTGAGCTAAATTTTCTCTATAGTAACAATACGACTTAGTTGAGACAAGCTGTAGCAGCTATGGTCATTTTTTGAAAGTGTGCATTTAATCATTGAACTCTTACATAGTTTTATTTAACTTTTATGAAATACGTTTTATTCAAGATATAAAAATATTGTAAATGCTTATTGTAATGTAATTAAATTAAATTGGAGCAAACTATAATAATGCTAATTTCATCTTGTAGCCTTTAATTCGCTAAAAATAATATAATTTATTCAAAATATTTCAGAGGATCAAAGAGGCAACAACTGTTATTTAAGAGATTTTATAAAACATTATTTAAACTAAAATGCATTATGTATATAGCTGATGAGTACTTAGTATACATTGCAAATGCAACTAAGTGACAGAGTTAGCTTGAACACTGAAAACAGTCATGTGTTAACGCTAAAATTGTTCAAGGGATGATCGAATGACACTGCTGCTGGGGTAAAGCTGGGCATACTCTATATCAAAGTCTTACATTGCAATATAATTTCTTTACCTTACATTCCAGATCTGTTGTTAGTACTGGGGTAGTAATACTAGTAGTAGTAAGTATAGTAGTAGTAGTAGCTTTTGGAGTTAGGAGACAGTAAAAATTGTAGTACAATTGATGCCTTTGTCATTAAATGGATGAATGAATGAAATCTTGCGAGTGACTGATGTACTTTGCTTTTTAACTTTGCAATATTATTTTAAACATCATCAGAATTATGTACTACTACTACTATGAATCATGACTTGCAATCCAGTGCATCAGAGGGTCACCTTTGGCGTCAGCATCACCAACATGACGTGAGTCTTATGGAAGAGTTCAGCTACATGCAACCGTCATTTTTGGTCTTCTTCCCTCTGACAATATGGCAGCCACTTATTCATCTTTCATATTGCTTTTATACTATTGTATGTTTACTGCTATTGCGGACAATAACTATACTTACTATACTTTGTATTACTACTGTACTACACCTGCACTATATACGATAATAATACTTTGATAAAATGGCTATACAAAGCATGAATAGTTTAGTGGCGTGTAGGCATCATCATTATTAGGTGTAGCTGATTTAAATGCATGGCCAACGCTTGAGTGTGATCCTCTGATGCACTGTATTGCTGATTTTGACAAATGGAAAGTGATGATACATTGCAATCATGCCATGGTGAATGTGTATTGTTGATACAACTCCTCTGTTGGTCTCTTTTAAATTGATTGGTTTCAGCTCCTATTCCCCCTTATTGCTGACAGGACAAGTGAAGTGAATGGTACATACATGTTTACCTTCCTGCTCTTGATAGGCTCATGTTTTCGTTCTTTTCTGACTTTTGCAGCAAACTGCTATGGTTAACTACAACTAGGCTATGAAGCATTGTGCTTGATGATACAGAACAAAATATGACTAAAAGCCTTAGTCCAATGGTAGATAAGAAGTTGATCAATATTTGCTTTATCTGCAGTAGCTGTCACATAAAATGTGGGATGAGTTAATTCAGTAAAGAACCAGAGCAAAAAATATTCTCAAACGTCTAGTAATAGATGAATCAGTCGTGGAAGTGTTAAGTGCTATCAACCACGAAAATCGACCACCTCACCTGGCTCCGCACGCATCTCGCAAACATAACCACCGCTTGATATATTAGCGCGTTCAAATACAGCCAAAGAAAATAAGTCCTTTTTCCGACCCGGCTCTTTTCAGAGCCACTACCTCACAGAAGGTTTCACCTAAAATGTTTGCACACATAATTAGTGGGCTATTTCTTCAAATCCATACACTACTAGCTAATTCGCTTACCTGTGCGGGGGTACTGTATAAATTCACTGCAGGACCCGCTCTTAGTACCGAAATCAAACAAGCTGGGTGCTTCTTCAACAGCACCGTAGCCGTAGGCTCAATTAAACAGGCCAACTGGCTCAATTAAACAGTAACTGGTATGAACTGTCATCAGGTCAAGTAAGGTCAAATTGATGTCTCCCAGAGTAGAGTTTTTATAACTCATTAAATACTATGGGGGACCAAACTGACCCCTATATTTTGATTGAATTTTAATCTAATTAGTTGAAAAAGTTACTGGGACTGGCTACTATGGCATTGAAAATCCTGTACCAGACGTAATTTCAAAACTTGGTCGTTCGTTGGGGACTGCTAAAAATGCCGCTAATTGGTTGTCAAGTGCCACTGGTAGCCAGAATGGCAAATATGGAGCTACTTTTACTTGGGAGAAGCTGAGGTAATTATATAGTTCCACATTTGTCAGTGAAAATTAGAAAAATAACTCTGGCTATTATATTTTTTTTTTGTAGAGCTGGGAGCTTGTTCACTTGGGAGAAGCTGAGTTAAGTACGTAATTCTATATTTTGTTAGCTAAAATTACAAAAATAACTCTGGCCTTTGTTTTTTTGTAGCTGGGAGCTTGTTGTCAAGAGAGACTGGTAATTCAGATAGTGGAATGGCTTAAATTGGATACTACAGAAGTTACCATGATTCAGGAACTGGAGGTAAGAGAGTAATTCTGTGTTAGTTTGGTAATATTAGTGGTCAACTGCTGTATACTGTTTGCATGAACTAAGCTAAAGTAGTTTATGTAACAATACTGTAGTTTTATGTGTAGCTAACCTAACTAGGCAGCCTCGCTAGATATTTGTGCTCAAGATGTACGTATGCCATTGTAAACTTTGACCCTTGCATTTTTGTGTTAGCTTTGTGGTCTATCCCTTCTCATACCTCCAGTAAACAGAATCTTTCCGTTTAGCAATCCCGTATCATTCAAGGAAAATAAATTGTTCACCCTTTTGTATTATGTTGTTTCTATAATATTCACGTAGGTCTTGTTAGACTCAACACTGTGCAGGAATTCTTCTGTTTTTTTTTTAAAGATGCACGAAATGTTATGGTGAAAGGTTACTATGGTATTAAGACCCTTTACCAGACATAATTTCAAAACTCGGCTGTCTATACAGTAAGGATCCAACATACCCTGACCAACTACAACAATAGGCTAGTGTTAAGTTTATCAACACGTGGAGAATCCCAAATATGAAGAATGAAACAAAGATTGTATAATGATACAACAAGGAAATGACTGTATTCGAAGTAACACATGAAGTGAAATGATTCGATTATAAGGTATGATTCCAATGTCTGGAAAGAGTCAACACACCTAAAGGTATAATTATATAAGAACAGGTAAGTATGATATAGAATACTAAATAGTAATGATAAAATAATAATAAAGAAATAATAATAGTAATAGTAAATATGAGTGATGGTGGGATCCACAACAAGCCCAAATCTGAAAATGGTTTTTGGGATAAAATTCATGCTAAAAATAGTCAACTAGGTTGAGGAAAGCAGGATATATATATTTTTTATTTTAAATGGGTTTGTGGCTACTAAGGTGATAAATGAGGGTGGCTCCTAATCTCAAATGATCATTGCCTCATATAAGACCTGTGTACCAAATTTCATGCTTTTATCACAAACTGCACCTTAGATAGCATTTTTCAGCTGCAATATTCTATCTTTCATATGTACTTCATATAATTCCTTTAGGAAGTACTGATTATCTATTATAGTAAGATTGGTTTCCCTCTCTCTCTCTCTTACAAGCCTGACTGTGAGAGAGGATGAAATCATTGCCACGTTGTCGGAATTGACTTGTGTATGAGCAGTTACTACTGAAAAGTTTCTTCAAGCTCATCCATAGTCAACCCTGGCAGTTAGCACAGCTGGGAAGCACAATTGATGAAATCATGACCATGCTTGAGACAGCTAACTGAATGCAATGCCCGAGAGGGATTTAAAGAATAATTTGAATAACCTGGAAGAATTGACTCAGAATTGGCTCAATTTCTGGAAGTATTAAGGCATGAATTCAGTTGGGTAGTAAAAGTAACAGCTAAAATAGGGATTCCATAGACTAAGGGACCAGGTGGTGGGGTGGGGGGGGGGGGGGGGGGGGGGGGGGGGGGGGGGGGGGGGTTAGGAATGGAGAATCTTGGAGGAGAGGTGATGAAAATTAGGGCAGTTTCTTTAGTGGATTAGAAGTTGTAAGGATAGAAGTTGTGAGGACCACATCTTGGTTGTTCTTATTTTCTCCTATGACCAACCAATCAATAAGTAATTACATCAAACCTAACGACTAAACCAATGATCATGTGAGTGGTGTAAGGCATTCAGAATAAAAATGATTAATCAGATGACAATCAAAGGACCAGATATCTTGACAAAAACTACTCAATTCTAAGACAGCTATCATCAAAGAACTAAGCATGCACTGCAGACAGCACTTCCGTCACTACTAAAGCTTGGTCTATCTAGACACAATGTGACTAACTACTACAGTGACTAGAACACTCACTGAACTAACAGTAAAACCAGAGATCTCTACTGGCCATGGATCAGAGATCTTGCACTGGAACTAGAACTGCTCAAGGACAGGTAGGAGGAGAGAGAGAGGAACTAGCTTAACTATCACAAACCGTAATAATACTAATACCATCAACACAGCATGCATTACAACAATATATAAGGGAGTGACTAAAACCAAAGTAATCAGTGGTTTTGTATGAGGTGAGCTTAGAATGGAATTTATAATGTATGTGAGTGAACAAGATGGTGAATGTCTAAGTCTATAATAGAACAATGCTTGGTAGTAACTTAACTAGACAAATGGGTGTATTATATTAAATACATATAACCAATATTACACTTATCCACTTGGCCTGATAGAAGCACCAGCTGTATTTCAGAGCAATGAAAGTAGTTTTGGGAATTTTATAATTTAGTATATGCAGACTAATGAACACTTGAAGTACAAGAAAAATACAACGAGTAATAGTACAGTAATGCAAACACACTCTTATCAGTCAAAAACTATGAGGAATTATCTTTAGATGATGTAGCCAGCTTAGCTCCAGCACCTCCTACTACTGCTCCGATGCCTCCTCCAATTACACCTCCAATGACTAGCCCTGCCCCTGCTGCCACTCCAAAAGTAGGCACTCCAATAGCCAAGGCTCCAATGGTAGCACCAATTCCAGCTCCAATCACTGCAGTAGCTCCTCCCCCTACTGCTGCCACTCCTACTGCAGCTTTATTGGACTGATTCCCATTGTTACTTCGTGGTGGTTTTGAGTCACTGGTTCTAGTCAGCACTTCCTCGAGGTAGTCAGTGTATTCAACATCTGGGTGGGTTTCTATTAGTGCCTTAAATGAAGATAGCTTACCAACTTGTTTCAATATTTCATAAAGAACTTGGGCTAGCCAGGGTCTGTTGTGCTGGTCCCCTCGAATTTTTTTCATTTCTGATAGACCTGAAAAAATAACAGGTACTTCCTTGTCTTGTAATGCACTCTTCAAAGTACGTCGCAAGGAATCTCTTCTACCACCAGTTTTCTTGCTGTACTCCTCTCTCCATGTTGCTTCATTTATTCCCTCCTTTCCTTGAGAAAGCACATCCGCATGAGTTGAGATGAGGACAATGTGCTCTAATACAGCTGGACCAAAGACTTTACCCAGAGTTGTGATAGTTGACTTGTCACGAGAAACAGAGTTACTGCTGCAGCTAATGCAATACAATATTACATGTGGATCGGGGCATTTCTGTTTAATGTTATTCAAATACTTGTCTGCGTCATTACCATCAAAAAACCCTGGCGTATCGTAGACTTTAAGTTTTAGCTTGGAACCTTCATGTTCCCATTCGAATTCATGAAATTCCACCTCCTGAGTTTCAGGGTCTAAGCCATCACTAACTATACATTCGTTAGTCCCGACGAGCGAGTTGCAAAGCTGACTTTTCCCTTCTCCAGTGCGACCACAGACACACACTCTGATTTCTTTAATACCGTTAGAATCCGGCTCCAGTGGCGATTCTCCAGCGGTTGATGCAGCGCCTTTATCGTCCATTACGAAGCTTTGCGACGGTCAGTTGAGAAAGATTGAAGTCTTGAGTACCGCCCACCTCTCCCACACACGCTTAAAGGAATTGCCCCGCCCCATCCGCGAATGTTGACCACAATAATAATTAACGTTAATAAAGGAAGATAAACATACAACACAATCTCTGAAATGGAGGTTTCGTTAGTTACATAAAAAATTATGGAAACTTTTTGTCATAACTTGTGCAGTGTGACTGAATCATATCAATCAGAATTCTAATCAAATGTTTTTTATAAGAGTTTCGGTGCTCAAGTGTAATAGATTCTTTCTTCGTGTACAAATAGTAATTGACAAAGTAAACCATGGCCGCCTGACTGGTGAGTTTAGCACTAGATATAGAGTTCAACCAAGTATTCATGATCCAGTGAGTGCCAGAATGATCACCCGGGATAGTAAGGTCGTTATGGTAACTTGCTAGACTAACAAGTATGGAGTCCACAACTGCTTCATCCATTCCAAGATGCTTGAGGATTCTCTTTATTGCTTGAGTTTTGTCCAGAACTAACTCATCCCACGTTTTCCCAGACAGATTGACAGCAGAAAAAGTAAAGACAATCTGTAGGTTGCTGGGCCTCTTATCTACCACGGGATTAAGTGTCCTAGTCATGTTTTCTTCAGTATCATCAAGCATCATACAAACTAAGAGCAAGCTCGAATTGCCAAGATTGACACTGTGCAAAGACCTCAAAGAAATTTCTTGAAAGCTACAGCTAACATTGCCACACTCAAGAGTCCAAGTGCCATAGTTTTCTGGGGATTCAGAAATGTGGGGTTTACCATAAAGCATTGAGTTTATTAAAGCAGTTTTCCCAGAATGATCAGCACCAGTTACATGGATATTCAAACGAGTATTTAATGCTCTCCAAAATTTGATATTTGCAAAAGAATCATCAGAACTGATCATTTTGATGCTAGCTTCCTGTTTAAAGTTGTGATAATTATAAAAGACCTCTTGTAAAAAGTGCAAAAAGGCATAAGCCAAACCAATATCGCTGCATGGTTTCAAATTCTCTACCTCACAAGCTTTTGACTGGTATATTTCACCTTGCAGCTTCATCAATGAAAAAAATGAATCGGCATAAAGATAGGGGCCTTTAAAAAGTAAGTCAAAGCAATAGTTAAGCAACAAGAGCTTACTGCTAGTAGGTGACTTATAAGTGATATTTTTCCAGGCATTTAAAATCCAAGACTCTCCTGCTGGGCTATGTTCTAATACCGGAGCAGTGGTCTCATTTTTTAGACCTACACAAATAATTGGTAAAGATTTAACTTTTTCTTCAGGAATGAGTTCTTTCTGAAGAAAGTCCCTGACCCGCTTCTCACGTTTTTTAATCGACGTTATGTAAGCTTGCTTAATAGCTTCCTCGCCCTCTTCACTTCGTTTGGGTTTAAATGCTTGAAAACCTTCATTTACAAAGGTAAATGCAATGACAGCATTATCCCATACTGATGAGCTGAATTCTTCTGTCAATCTTCTCATGCAGCAAAAGTCCAAGTTGGCAGCAGGGTCTTCCACAAACCTTGTTTCATTAACAGGAATAGTATAAATCAGCACATTGTTCTTACCATCTTTTAAAGACTTGATTTCTTTCATTTTTTTCATGGCTACATCGCTCCTCCAAGCTAAGATGCCTTCAAACATCCCACAGGCGTCCCACACTGTGACATTATTGTAATGCAATCCGGTGGAACGATTGTACAAAAGTTTTAAAGTGGGATCTATTTCTTCAGGTACGGGTACTCCACAGAGCGCACTCGCCAGGGTTGTTTTTCCAGACTTATTCCTCCCCGCGACGATAACATTAGCTTCATTTTCCGTCCAACGTCGGATAAGCTCACCCACGCTAGCAACGTTATCAGACATGTTTGCTCCAGTATCTGATGTTTTTCTTCCGCTGAAGTCAAATTATAGGGTACGCTCACACTACCGTCACGTGATCATCGCGTTCTATAGTTGATTATATTTTAGAAAATTAGCTAATAATAAGAAAAAGAACAAATAAACATTACTGGTTCACTGTGTATAGCATAATTCCAAAAAATAATAATTACATTAAGCCCTCTGTCGGTGACTTCATCCTTTCCCTACTAGCAGCTCTTTGAACAGTGACAACAGCACCTGCACCTATTGTCCCACCGAGGAGTGCACCCAGGGCCAGTCCAGTACCAGCAAACACACCAAACGAGGGTAATCCGATAGCTAGAGCACCAGTAAGTCCCCCTACTGTAGCGCCGACTAGTCCTGCTGTTGCAGCGGCGCCTAATCCAGGCACCATTTCCTGCAACCTTTGTTTGACTTTTCTTGACTTTTCTGTAATAATGATAGGTTGCTGATGTACACCATTTCGAAGTATTGATTCCTTATTGCTAACGGTTTCTTTGATACGATTAATATTCTTTAGCAGTAGAAGTTTGCTTGGAATGTTTTCTGTTTTATCCTGAATGACTAAAAATAATTTTGATAGCCATAAGTCATTATCGTGCAAAAGAGACACACACTGGGGGCTGCCCGCAGCTACTATGGAAGGTCCATTTTCAAATAGATCATTAATAGCGGACATCCAACCCTGTATAGTTGAATTATAATCATCTTTAACTTGTCTGCTAATACCCAGTGACTTGTGCTTCGTTTGGCCCCTGATTACAATGGCATCTGCGTAAGTTAGTACGACCACGCAGCGGCTCCAAATATCTCCATGAAGAAGTCGCTTCAATTCTTCGTATCCTCTTTTGTCATCTTCTAAACTTGGTCTGGAAACTTTAACCGGAATGCAATATAGGAAAACGTCATACTGTTGGTTACTTATTGTGCGTATCTTCTCTTCGTACTCAGCTGGAGTATGAAGAACGTCATCAAAAGTGGCGACACTTGTGACTTCAAACGCCATACCATTTCTGTCATCTTCCCAAGTTGTAACAGTTAAAATCTCTTCTTTAGTTTCATCGAGCAAAGGTTCTCCAAGTATACCATTACAAATGAAACTTCGCAAAGCTCCGGTTGAACCGCACACTAGAATTTTAACTATATAAGTTTCGTTTTGCGCCATCCTGAAATTCAGTGCGTAGCTACCCTCAGTCTGATGTAAAATATAGTGCTAGTGTCTTTTCGACTACATCCTACTTTAACCTTTCCCACGTGATCCAGCAAATTTAAGTTGCGAATCTTCAAACATCTTTATGGGTCTAATAGAGATGTTTGTTGGGTTATTCTTGGTTGTTGTTTTTGTTTGTTTTTTTGTTTGAAAATTGCAGATAGCACTAGTGCACTTACGTATAACAACTTGTGAAAAATCTTGTATCAATAGCTGTGAACTACCCATAATCTATAGAAAATTTCATCTATAAAAAAAATTCATCTACAGAAAAACTATCCCCATTAGCTACATGCAGATGCTATTGAAGAAGTTAGGGCAATGAATTCTTTTCTACATGAGAATGGTATTTTTATAGCTCTATGAATTTTGTTAACCATCTGTGCAACAAAAAGAGAGGTGGGTGAGTGAGAATTCACAGGAGTGAATACCAAATTGGGATCTGTGAATAATAATACAGAATTGTACAATCCTATGCATGTTTTTTAGTGTGAAAGAACCTGATTGGAAGCAAACAGTACTTTTCCACATAAGTAATAATGAACATAACTTGAAAAGCTATGTTATACTATGTGTGCAAAAGCTATGCTATACTGTGTTTGTGTGTGCATAATGGATGTGTGTGTATGTATGTGTGTGTATGTGTGTGTGTGCGTGTGTTGCAACAGTGAAGGTCCAGGTGGGACTTCAGGTGCCAACACACAACTTACTGTGAGTTCTCCTGCTCTAGGATTTTTTTTTTCTTCTTGCACTAGAGACTCCAATACTCTCCTGGAATCTCCTGGGACAGTCGAGGATTTTGTAACTTTGGTCCCCAACATTATGAGCTGATGAAATTATAGAATTATTATCATTTTTTTATATCTTTTTTCACCTTCATGATTGTTTATGTATCCGGTAAAAGGTCAAATTCACTGATTCATTCAAGCTGCAAAACTTGAAAACATACCACCATTTATATTTCTCACTTAAGGGGATCCAAAGAGAAACAAAGGCAAAATGTGAAAAAATCTCAGTTGTCACTAGGGAATAGAACATAGGACCCCTGGCTTTGGCCACCCCAGTGCTCACACTGACCTATGACAGACAGATTCAATCTCTAGTTTTTTGTGAAGGGCGGTCAGATCTTTATGATTGTGATGCCATTAATACTTACGTGATTTTCACCAAATTTTATTTCTATAGTTAATGTTTTTATTGAGCATATAATCACTACTGTTGTAGTCATCCTACTCACAGAAAAGTCACTAGCTACACCTACTCCCACAAGCAATTGACAAAAGCTGTGAGCCCCTTGTGCTTTTCAATAACTTATTTTTCTAACACAAGCACTGGCTAGCTAACAGAGAAGTGATCAATTATTCATAATATTATTATAAGCAGAGACCAAAACTAATAATTTGTTGCATACAAGTCATTGAACCAGTCATAGCAGTGTTGTTTTGGTTGACTAAAACAAATAATTATTACTTTGTTCGATGAAAATAATATTGTACTTACAACTAAATCTCACAAGGTAAGCTAGTTATAATAACTAAAATTAAAGCAAAATGGTCAATTGGTTTATATGCTAACTAGATAAATCTAAAGTAACCACAAAATGAAAATATTATAACTGTAAAATCTTACTTCAATGAAGTAAAACCAACCAAAAATTAAGTCATTTTTGTGGATAACAACCAACACTACAAGTTAGATAGCTATGTAGTTAAATTATAATTGAAAAGTCGGTTAACTAAGAATACTATATTTTTGGTATAAAAATAACTAAAATGTGTAAGTTAACACTACCAGTCAGCTTCACAGCTATAGAATTCTAGTTGTACTATACACACCAAGTTTACATTATTATTTATTCTTAAGAATAAAATAAACTTCTGAAAGTGTAATATAAAAACACTGCACGCCATGAGTGGCTATTGATACAATAAAGAGTTAAAAAAAGAAGTGATGTTCCTTAGCTAGATGTAATAAATATCAAGAGTACAGTAGTGCTCATTTTCTTTCCACCTTCTCTCTGAGTTGACAAGGACCACACAGCATGCTGTCATTCAGGTAGCGCTTCAACCCACATCGTCTGCACTTCTCCCATGAATTACTGGAGACAAAAGAATGGTTTGGTGCTTATTTTCATTTGAATTCGGTATAAAACTGATAAATTAGCAAACAAACAAACAAAACAATAACAAAAACAATAACAAAAAAACAACAACAAAAAAAAAAACAACAACAAAAAAAAAACATAGTGTACAGGTATTTAAAATCAAAACAATTGTGGTATTCACTAAAAGTGCTGATCTCAACCAAATTCTTCACCTAGTAGGATTTTGAAAAACATTGTGGTAAATAAATACATTTATGTAGAAAAAACTATCATTGAAAATAAAAAATACTAATTCAATTCAAAAAGTTATTAATCCAAACCCACAATGTTCATGAAATTCTGCTCCTACCATCTATAGTAATAGTATCTCAACCTTCAAAATAGAACTATCTCATTTGTCAGAACCAGGTAACCAAACTCTAGCAAAGTTTTCCTCTTAAAAGAACATTCCTGTGTTCTCTTCTTCTCATTGTGTCACTTCTCTGGGTAACAACCCAATAAGAGGTCAAATTTAAACAAGCATATAGTCACTCCTTCAACAGCAACAAGTACGGTTTTGATACCAGTAGAATAATTTTTATAATCTCAATGAATAAAGCATAAACGTTAGCTTAATAGGCTTGTTGCCTGTTCATGCAAAAAACAACAACAACAATTCATTGACGAAATATGAAACTCCCACAGATGTTTAGTAAGAGAGGCAAAAGCTAGCTTGCTACTCTAATCGTAAAACTCCCTGTGGACATTACTAGTCACAAGCTTATCAGTCATAATCCCCTCAGTACACACCTAGCATGGTCCCCTTTCTTCTGAAGCAGTACAGAGTCTTTCATGGCCTCTTCTCTCTGGGTCTTGATACGATCATAGATGACAGGAGCCGATTTCACTGCCGGATCCTGTATCACTTCCAGGAACAGACCTGGAGAGTTAGGAACAGAGTGAAGCAATAGAACACAGTGATAGGCAGCATTGAGCCACGACTTTAACTACTGTATGGTCACAAGATAACAGGAGAATATGAAGCAATAAATGTACATTGTGTTAACTATAAACACCATCATTAATGCATTAATTTCAAGCAACATCATTCATACAGTAACTTGAAATAACATCTAGACAACGAGTACTAATAAGCTCATCCCACTTTATTTGATCAAAGTACGCTGGTACAAATGGAGGTGAAACTCGTCACTTGAGAGAGCGCTACCTTACCTGCTGCCTTCTGGAGTAACATCATTGCCACAGTAGAGTCAGTATCCTGGGAGGAGCGTGCTACTGCCACAACGCTAAGTGCTTCCTGGTACTTACACCTGACAGGAGCGCTCATACCTGTTGCACACATGTATAAACACACACACACACACATATACTACCACACAATTCTGACCACACTACGATCTGCAACAACCCTTTACCATATCAATCTAGGGGACATAATAGTGGCAAAGGAGCAGACTATTCATGTAAAAAAAAAAATATCCCAAAGGAAAAGACTATTGATGTAGTAAGGAAAATTCAAGAAAAATAAAAATAAATAAATAAAATAAAAAAAGAGAGAGAATCCCAAATCACTTATGTAACAGTTATTACCCTATCCTCCCACTGAGTACTATTTATCTAATCATTTACACATAGTGATATCGGCCACATTCCCACTGTGCGGTGAGACCACTTGATGATGTGGAGCAATGCCTTCCCCAGATGATTGCAGAGAAGCAACTCGCTTGTCAGAGATGGAATTAGAAGAATTAGACACCCCAAATGGCATCCTTGACTGAGCATGCTCAGGTCTCTTAGTTCCTCCCTTCTCTATCTGCTGGACCTGTCTCAGTCTGTTGGCTGATAGTGTTTGGTTTTGTGTTATTTCTTATACTTAATCTTTACTTTAACTAACTTCACTGGTGATTGTGTGAGTTACATTAGTTGGGATTGAGACATCAGTCAGTTCAGATCCTGGTGGCATATTGTACAGTCACTTCTGCCAGTGTGAGTGTGGTGACTAGTAGTAGTGGACATGAAAGTGGTTGCACCGGCACCACAAAGTAGTTACAGAGATGCTTTGAAATGAGAAAAGGTCCAGTTTCACTGGATAGGCCTGAATGGGGGGCATAGCTCTCCATTGCATGTTTTTAACCAATATTAGCAGCTATGAGAAATGTTTTTGAGTAATAAACATTTTATTCTCATTATCTTTTGTCGACCCAAAACTGAACACATTATTTCTAGCTCTCCATGAACTAGCAATGTGGTAAATATGTGTGATTGTATGTGATATAGTAATGTTAAGAAATTTTTGACACTCTTTGTTTAAATCTGTTATTAAAGCAAATCTGATGCAAAGTGTTTGGAAGATGTATATCCTAGCTACATTACTCATAGGGTAATTAATTATTTATTGAAGTACAAGAAAAATTACAATGAATAATAGTACAGTAATACAAATGCACTCTTATCAGTCAAAAACTATGAGGAATTATCTTTAGATGATGTAGCCAGCTTTGTTCCAGCACCTCCTACTTACTGCTCCGATGCTTCCTCCAATTACCCCTCCAATGACTAGCCCTGCCCCTGCTGCCACTCCAAAAGTAGGCAGTCCAATAGCCAAGGCTCCGATGGTAGCACCGATTCCAGCTCCAATCACTGCAGTAGTTCCTCCCCCTACTGCTGCCACTCCTACTGCAGCTTTATTGGACTGATTCCCGTTGTTACTTTGCGGTGGTTTTGAGTCACTGGTTCTAGTCAGCAATTCCTCGAGGTAGTCAGTGTATTCAACATATGGGTGGGCTACTATTAGTGCCTTAAATGAAGATAGCTCACCAACTTGTTTCAATATTTCGTAAAGAACTTGGGATAGCCAGGGTCTGTTGTGCTGGTCCCCTCGAATTTTTTTCATTTCCGATAGACCTGAAAAAATAACAGGTACTTCCTTGTCTTGTAATGCACTCTTCAAAGTACGTCGCAAGGAATCTCTTCTACCACCAGTTTTCTTGCTGTACTCCTCTCTCCATGTTGCTTCATTTATTCCCTCCTTTCCTTGAGAAAGCACATCAGCATGAGTCGAGATGAGGACAATGTGCTCTAATACAGCTTGTCCAAAGATCTCACCCAGAGTTGTGATAGTCGACTTGTCCCGAGAAATAGAATCACTGCTGCAGCTAATGCAATACAATATTACATGTGGATCGGGACATTTCTGTTTAATGTTATTCAAGTACTTGTCTGCGTCATTACCATCGAATAACCCAGGTGTGTCGTAAACTTTAAGTTTCAGCTTGGAACCTTCATGTTCCCATTCGAATTCATGAAATTCCACCTCCTGAGTTTCAGGGTCTATGCCACCACTAACTACAAATTTGTTACTCCCGACCAGCGAGTTGCAAAGCTGACTTTTCCCTTCTCCAGTGCGACCACAGACACACACTTTGATTTCTTTAATACCGTCGGAGTCCCGCTTTTGTGACGATTCTCCAGCGGTTGCAGCGTCTTCATCGTCCATTACGAAGCTTTAAGATGGGTCAACCGAGAAAGAGTGAAGTCGAGTACCGCCCACCTCTCCCGCACGCTTAAAAAAATTGCCCCGCCCCATCCGCATGTGTTGACCACAACAATAACTAGTGGTGCGCTCGAATAGCGCAAATGCATGGCGAGCGAACAGACTCTTTTTACAGAAAAATATGACAGAAATTACATCTAACTGTAGTGCACAGTGTAACCCTTTCCATCATCAGAGAATCTAAAGTCTCTGATCCCAGACTAAACTAACAGAATTACCTGAATAAACTTCGAAAGCAGAAGCGAAACTTGACAAAGACTTCACAATTGTTTCAAGAAGAGAGTAGCTATAAACTTTTTGGTTGAAACAAAGTTGCAGCAGGATTCTCCGCGCCAGTTAATTGAAAAATACTGGAACTGTGAACGCTTTACCTATCTTACGTAATTAGAAGCGCGGGCGAAATATTTTGACGTACGTATACATACATTTATATATATATATCTGAAATCTCAATTGAACACGACTGAGAGTCAGCTTCGCTCGCTTCGCTCGCTCGCTGAATTATCGTTACTTACAGGAAGAAAAAAGTAAAACACGATCACTGAAATGGTGGTATAGTTAGTTACATAAAAATTATGGAAACTTTTTGTTATAATTTGTTAATATTTTTCAAATAGATCATTAATAGCGGACATCCAACCCTGTATAGTTGAATTATAATCATCTTTAACTTGTCTGCTAATACCAAGTGACTTGTGCTTCGTTTGGCCCCTGATTACAATGGCATCTGCGTAAGTTAGTACGACCACGCAGCGGCTCCAAATATCTCCATGAAGAAGTCGCTTCAATTCTTCGTATCCTCTTTTGTCATCTTCCAAACTTGGTCTGGAAACTTTAACTGGAATGCAATATAGGAAAACGTCAAACTGTTGGTTACTTAGTATTGGGCGTATTTCATCTTCGTACTCCCCTGGAGTATGAAGAACATCATCAAAAGTGGCGACACTTGTGACTTCAACGCCATACCATTTCTGCCATCTTTCCAAGTTGTAACAGTTAAAATCTTTTTAGTTTCATCGAGCAAAGGTTCTCCAAGTATACCATTACAAATAAAACTTCGCAAAGCTCCGGTTGAACCACACACCAGAATTTTAACTAAATAGGTTTCGTTTTGCGCCATCCTGATATTCAGTGCGTAGCTACCCTCTGTCTGACGTAAAATAGTGCTAGTGTCTCTCGGACTACGTCCTACTTTAACCTTTCCCACGTGATCCAGCAATTTTGTGAATCTTCAAACATCTAATAGAGATGTTTGTTGGGTTATTCTTGGTTGTTGTTTTTGTTGTTTTTTGTTTGCTTTCAGGAAAATTGCAGATAGCACTAGTGCACTTAAGTATAACACTTGTGAATAATCTTGTATCAATAGCTGTACAGAGCTACCCATAATCTATAGAAAAATTCATCTGCAAAAAAAATCATCTATAGAAAAACTATCCCCATTGTCTACATGCAGATGCTATTTAAGAAGTTAGGCAATGAATTCTTTTCTACATGAGAATGGTATTTTTATAGCTCTATGAATTTGTTAACCATCTGTGCTACAAAAAGAGAGGTGGGTGAGTGAGAATTCATAGGAGTGAATACCAAATTAGGATCTGTGAATATAATATAGAATTGTACAATCCTATGCATGTTTTTTAGTGTGAAAGCACCTGATTGGAAACAAACAGTACTTACATTGGGAAACCCTGCTTCCACATAAGTAATATGAACAAAACTCGAAAAGCTATGTTATACTATGTGTGCATGTATGCATGTGTATGCACATGTGTGTGTGTATGTGTGTCAAAAAATCTCAGTTGTCACTAGGGAATAGAACCTAGGACCCCTGGCTTTGGCCACCAGTGCTCACACTGACCTATGACAGACAGATTCAATCTAGTTTTTTATGAAGGGTGGTCAGATCTTTATGTTTGTGATGCCACCATTAATACTTACGTGATTTTCACCAAATTTTATTTCTGGTTAATGTTTTTATTGAGCATAATATCACTACTGTTGTAGTCATCCTACTCACAGAAAAATCACTAGCTACACCTACTCCCACAAGCAATTGACAAAAGCTGTGAGCCCCTTCTGCTTTTCAATAACTTATTTTTCTAACACAAGCACTGGCTAGCTAACAGAGAAGTGATCAATTATTCATAAGCAGAGACCAAAACTAATAATTTGTTTCATACAAGTCATTGAACCAGTCATAGTAGTGTTGTTTTGATTGACTAAAACAAATATTACTTTGTTCGATGAAAATATTGTACTTACAACTAAATCTCACAAGGTAAGCTAGTTATAACTAAAATTAAAGCAAAAGGTCAATTGGTTTATGCTAACTAGCTAAATCTAATTTCTGAAAAAATAACCAAAATGAAAATATAACTGTAAAATCTTACTTTTATGAAAGTAAAACCAAACAAAAATTAAAATTGTCATTTTTGTGGATAACAACCAACACTACAAGTTAGATATGTAGTTTAATTATAATTGAAAAGTCGGTTAACTAAGAATACTATATTTTTGGTATAAAAATAACTAAAATGTGTAAGTTAAACCAAAACAACACTACCAGTCAGCTTCACAGCTATAGAATTCTAGTTGTACTATACACACCAAGTTTACATTATTATTTATTCTTAAGAATAAAATAAACTTCTGAAAGTGTAATATAAAAACAGTGCATGCCATGAGTGGCTATTGATACAATAAAGAGTTAAAAAAAGAAGTGATGTTCCTTAGCTAGATGTAATAAATATCAAGAGTACAGTAGTGCTCATTTTCTTTCCATCTTCTCTCTGAGTTGACAAGGACCACACAGCATGCTGTCATTCAGGTAGCGCTTCAACCCACATCGTCTGCACTTCTCCCATGAATTACTGGAGACAAAAGAATGGTTTGGTGTTTATTTTCATTTGAATTAGCAGTATAAAACTGATTAGCAAACAAACAGTGCATCCTGACATTCACAAAACAAACAAACAAAACAATCAAAAACAAAAAACAAAAAACAACAACAAAACTACAACAAAAAAACAACAACATAAGTGTACAGGTATTTAAAATCAAAACAACACAAACAGTGCTGCTCTCAACCAAATCCTTCACCCAGTGTAAATAAATACATTTATGTAGAAAAAACTATATCGTTGAAAATAAAAATACTAATTCAATTCAAAAGTTATTAATCCAAACTGAGTATGTAATTTATTTATTTTCAGCTTTAAAATCGCCTAAATCGTAAAATGCAATATAAACTTGTGGGCTTTTAAGATAATTAAATTCTCCATTAAAAAATCAACATTTTTTTAATTAAGTTGGAATAAACGCAAAACACTTAGTGGTCACAACTGAGGGTTTAAAAAGACTGTACCTACAATCTGATGTATGTATACCCACAATGTTCATGAACTTCTGCTCCTACCATCTATAGTAATAGTATCTCAACCTTCAAAATAGATCTATCTCATTTGTCAGAACCAGGTAATCAAACTCTAGCAAAGTTTTCCTCTTTAAAAAGAACATTCCTGTGTTCTCTTCTTCTCATTGTGTCACTTCTCTGGGTAACAACCCAATAAGAGGTCAAATTTAAACAAGCATATAGTCACTCCTTTAACAGAAACAAGTACGGTTTTGATACCAGTAGAATCATTTTTATAATCTCAATGAATAAAGCATAAACGTTAGCTTAATAGGCGTGTTGCCTGTTCATGCAAAAAACAACAACAACAACTCATTGACGAAATATGAAACTCCCACAGATGTTTAGTAAGAGAGGCAAAATCTAGCTTGCCACTCCAATCGTAAAACTCCCTGTGGACATTACTAGTCACAAGCTTATCAGTCATAATCCCCTCAGTACACACCTAGCATGGTCCCCTTTCTTCTGAAGCAGTACAGAGTCTTTCATGGCCTCTTCTCTCTGGGTCTTGATACGATCATAGATGACAGGAGCCGATTTCACTGCCGGATCCTGTATCACTTCCAGGAACAGACCTGGAGAGTTAGGAACAGAGTGAAGCAATAGAACACAGTGATAGGCAGCATTGAGCCACGACTTTAACTACTGTATGATCACAAGATAACAGGAGAATATGAAGCAATAAATGTACATTGTGTTAACTATAAACACCATCATTAATGCATTAATTTCAAGCAACATCATTCATACAGTAACTTGAAATAACATCTAGACAACGAGTACTAATAAGCTCATCCCACTTTATTTGATCAAAGTACGCTGGTACAAATGGAGGTGAAACTCGTCACTTGAGACATCACTACCTTACCTGCTGCCTTCTGGAGTAACATCATTGCCACAGTAGAGTCCGTATCCTGGGAGGAGCGTGCTACTGCCACAACGCTAAGTGCTTCCTGGTACTTACACCTGACAGGAGCACTCATACCTGTTGCACACATGTATAAACACACACACACACACATATACTACCACACAATTCTGTTTGACCACACTACGATCTGTAATAACCCTTTACCATATTAATCTAGGGGACATAATAGTGACAAAGGAACAGACTATTCATGTAAAATAAAATATCCCAAAGGAAAAGACTATTGATGTAGTAAGGAAAAAAATTCAAGGAAAAAATAAAATAAAAATAAATAAATAAAATTAAAAAAGAGAGAGAGAGAATCCCAAATCACTTATGTAACAGTTATTGCCCTATCCTCCCACTGAGTACTATTTATCTAATCATTTACACATAGTGATATCGGCCACATTCCCGCTGTGCGGTGAGACCACTTGATGATGTGGAGCAATGCCTTCCCCAGATGATTGCAGAGAAGCAACTCGCTTGTCAGAGATGGAATTAGAAGAATTAGACACCCCAAATGGCATCCTTGACTGAGCATGCTCAGGTCTCTTAGTCCCTCCCTTCTCTATCTGCTGGACCTGTCTCAGTCTGTTGGTCACTTTATCAGGAATGGCATAATCAGGGTCATACCCAAGAGGCATCGCTGCCGTCTTCTTCATCTTCAAGACATCTGTATCTATGTCAGCCAAATTAGAGTATTCATCACCCGCCCCCTCGTTCACGTCTGTTTTTGTAGTGTTCGCAGTCTGGAATAGAATCTCTGAATAATCCACAGAACCTGAAGATGGACTGAGGTCCGGAAATTTGGTACGTAATTTTTCATATCCAGGTTCTGTAAGATCCAGATCGGCATAATCCAGCTTGTTATTCTTCTTATCTTGTGCAGTTCGAATCTTGTCGGAACTCGACTGTGGAGAGTCGTTGTCATCTTTTAGAAAATTTTCCCAATCTGGAAACGGTTGTTGGTAAGAACTTTGATCTTTTTCATTCACGGTCTTCCTGGCATCTGGTAAACTCGGAAGTGGATCACCTTTAGTTCTCACCGGTACTGCACGTGGTGGCATTGCAGCTGAACGACCCCTTACCACATCTTCTTGTGATGTAGTCACGGTTGATATGGCTAAATCGGGAGATCTGAAGTCTCCACCCATTGGGATGAGAGCCTCGTTAACATCTTCAAAACCAGGCTGAGATACGATCCTCCGCAGCTGGTGAAGAGCAGACACTCCGTCCATCTTACCAGGATCGGTCTGGTTAACAAGTGTCCAGTCTTGCTGGATGTGTTTGTCCTCTTCGCCTTTCTTTCTTGTCCCCTTTTTGGATGAAGATTTACTACTACTGCTATTATGACTCGCCAATTGTGGGGTGGGACTGGCTTGGCGATGATGAGCGGAAGATGCCACACCATCCTTCGTCGTCGCGTGTTGAGCTGGAAGCAATTTCTGAGGTGCAATATGAACGTGGGGAGGGGAATTTAAGTCTCCAAAATGGTCCCACTTCGGGTTCATTTTGTTGATTTCTTGCAGGGTTAAATTCTTATCAGACTCGGTATTGGATTTTGGGGTACTGGAACGAAACTGGGATGGAGAATGAGCCGGTGACTTCTCCCCTACCAATGCCCCAGAATGGAACTGAGTGAGAGCAGAATCAGGAGGAGGAGGAGGATGCACTCTGGACGTCTGAGGAGATTTCCTGGATGGAACTGGCGAGACGGAAGGAGAATGGAATGGAGAGCTGGTATTGGAATGGGACAGAGATCGCCTGCTGTCGTCCAATAGTCTGCTCCGACTGCCAGGGTTATACACGGCACTGGATTTGTACTTATTCAATACGGCTGGAGTTAGACTGAATTCTATGAGATCTCCTGACCCCATACTGCCTTGATTGCTCTGTGCTACTTGTGGCACATTCTTTGCATTAGATTTCTCTTGACTCTGCCCGGGTTGGTTCTGACCATTAATACCAAGCATAGCAGGCGTGATGCTAAAAGTCATGAGATCGTCTTTCTCGTCAGACTGACTGCTTCGTAAATCACTAAGTTGCTGTGCTGCTGCTGGGCTTCTTTTAGAATCCAGAGTTGCACTCGTGCGAATGCTGCCGATGATGGGGGTGGTAGATTTCATGTTGCTCCCTGCTTGGGCGACAGGTCGGATACTAAAGGTCATGGGGTCAATGAAGTGTGAGGGCATAGTTGAACTAGATTGGGGTTTGGTGGCAGCAGGCTTTTCCTCTCTGATGCTGGACAGAGCTGGGGAGGTGGAGACAGTGGGAGCTGGTGGGGGCTGCTTAGGAGCAGATGAAGAAGTGCTACTGGACGAGCTCTTCTTCTGGAGGTCGCAGTGGTGGATTTTAGTAATGGTCTGGGAGGCCTGAGGTCAACATACACACACACACACAAACAAACACAGAGCATGCAGTCGAACACACACGTACACACACAAAAAATAATAGTGACATGAAGTGGAATGTACAAGCAATCATAAATAAATATATTGCACATGTTGACCTCACACTAACAAAGAAAATAATACACGTGCTTAAGTACTTATATCAAGCCTTTAAATTCATTTCGCATAGAAGTTCCACTATACTAGTCTTCTAAACAAGCTTTACACTTAGACATCAAAACCCACCCATGCCAATCACACACTGAACATTACAAGGCCAGCACTACTGTATGTTTGCACTGCTTACAATTTCACACACAATTATACGCAAATTGTTGTTTATCATTTAATTTAATGCCAGAAAATTAATAAGAGATTTGAACCATTATTATTAAAGGGGTTTATTGGACAATGATTATTATTGGGCGTGGCACATTGAGCTGGCTTCAAGAAACAGTCTGACAGACCTCTGACAAATTGATAGCTTCGGCAAACGGGTTGGTGTAAACGAGAAGGAGGGGCTGGTAGTGAGCTTTGCGAATCTCTTCACACACATCACTCCAATCTTCCCCCACCTACATAGACACACGCACACACACACACACAGGAATAAATATTCAAAGTACACAATAAGAACAAACATAGGATGAAAAAATTCTGTAACTACACACACTAATAAACATTCTGTTAATTTAAAGTTAATTGACCACTGCACTAAAACATAAGAACTTTTGTGGATCAGCCCAGAATGTTAGATATACAGTATGTACTGACTGACCGTTCTAAATCTGGCATCATCGAAGTAGATCCATTCGTGCATTTTGCTGTGGTAGCAGAATGTGCTGTAGTGGCGGCCATAGTAAGCTATGAGGGCAGTCAACTCATACTGGTTGATGTTAGCTCCGTCAGAAAACACATGATCAAATAACTGGAATGGGAGACAGAAAACAAACAAACAAACTAACTAACTAACTAACAAAAAAAAAACGTAAACAAGGTACACACTAGTCCAGATTACCCAATGGATGTACGTAGGTTAATTTGAGTTAGAGACGCTTTGGTACATAAAATAATTCAAAATTTAGTGATACATATTCGAAGATAATGTTTTACTTGTACATAAGTACTATATATGTACGAGGATATATTTACATTGCTAGTCAAACTTACACATATCACACACCTCCTTCAAGCAATAATGAATACAATTTTACATTCAGCCCCCAGCATGAATAAAGTATGAATATGTAAATATTACCAGAGTGGAATCTCAATTGGTGTCACCCCTTTTCTCACTCGCTTACCAAACGCATAACACATATACATACACACACAAACAAACACACACACATACATCATTGAGTTGCAGTTTGAGTCCAATGGAGTAGACCACGCTCATAATGTCCTCCACACTCGGCTGGGCGGAGTCCCAGATCATACCAAGACATACTGAACACAATAACAACACATCCACTGTAAATACGGAATAAACAACAACTATAACAAAAAAGAGTCAGTCACTTAAAACTAAAAAAAAAAAAAACCCCACATAATCGTCTAAACCCAATCCATTATATGAATCAATACTTTAACACTCAGAGTGAGAACAATCCTAAATACATGTATCTACAACACACACACAAGGCAGAGTGAGGTGCAATTGTAAATATCAAAAAGGAACGAGGTGAGAATATGTGTCTACATGAATGTTCATGAATGCTTCCTTGCAGTAAGAACACACAGTTACTATAGCACGAGCAGAGACAAAACTCTCAATGGTTGACATTACCTTAGCTGAGTAGCTCATGCATTCAGTCACTTTTACAATATGAACATATACATATCATATATACAGTACGTGTGCTTTATATTTGACATTCTCTGACACTCACCCACATCTGGACAGTTGAGAAGAAGTCTCTTGACCAACACTGACCTCTTGCAGCGATCCTAAAGCCACAACAAACAAACACACATAAACAAACATACACCACACATATCACACACATATCACAAACAAAAGCATTGGCTCAAAAAAACCCTATAGCAAATTGTTCATAATTTTTTCTGTGTACAATAGACTGTTTACACACACACACACATACATACATACTTCAGGGCACTTCCTGAATTCTCCAACTGAGCTGGCCTTGTTCAGGATCTTGCCAAAGTGGTCCTGAGACACAGTGTAGAGGCGTGGTCTTCTAACACCTACTTCTTCTGCCGAACCGCCAGAACCAGAAGCCTCGGGTGCCGGAGACAATCGAGTGTTGTCACTGCGGGCCTGTACCGCAGGACTCTTATCTGATCGGCCGGGCTTGGCTTGATGGGCGTGGCCTAGTCTGTCGTTGGAAGGCCTAGTGTGATCGGTCGACTTGTGGCCCGTGCTGGAGTCCTTGGTTTCTCTGTCTGCTGCACTGGATGCAGTGGAGATGGTAGTTCTGTCCTGGTGGACACCACTAGACCGACCTGCTCTCTGACTCCGTTCCTTTGCTCTCTCTGCAAACTTCTGCGTCTCCTTGCTGGAAAAGTTAAAAATAAATTTTACTAATGATGATGATCAACAGTAACAATAACTTATACATAGTACTGATCAAAGCATAAACTGACGAAATAATTGAACCTGCAAAGCCTCAGGGCATGGATAAGGCTGTGAGGTATAATGGTATTAGTAATTACCAAGGTATCAAGTCTCTGCGTTTTCAAGCCTACCAAGGTTTGTGATATAGTTGAACTACTAATACCTTTACCAAGGTTTTACCACCTACGCTAAGCAGCTGCAACTTGTACCCCCTCCCAGCAGCCTGGAGTGGCAAAAACTGTAACTCCATTCAGAGCTTCATAGAACCTGAACTCCCCCCCCCCCCCCCATACTGTTCAAGAACTAGTTTTTCTTTCTTTCGGGCAACCTTTAATTATACTTGTATAATATTGTAGTGTTAAACTTCTATATTTAGTAATACCGAGGTACTTCGAAAATACCTTATCGAGGTATCATTTAAGCAATACCTCACAGCCTTAGGCATGGATGCTCAAGATTCTATTATATGTACACTCCACTATCATAAATTAATCAGTTTCAGTATGAAGAGGTGTAATATATTGATTCTTGTATAAATATCATAACTTGTCTGTGGGGGTCTATAGGATCATCTCTGGTATACAATCATGCATGTACAAACAATTAGTCACACCCACACACACATATGTATACACACACAAGCACATAGACACACACTATGAAACATAGTTCAGCAAGAGAACTCACACGATAGCTGAGGATGAGATGTAATGGACAAACTGCACGAAGGAGAGAGGTTCTGACGTGGCACCACAAGTACACTCAGTCTGTACAACAACATACACACCCACATGTACATCAATGGGGATTGGATATAGAATAGATGTGCACACACAAACAGTACCCACACATCGTGCCCGGCATGATGGCAAACAGTCACGTGCATCATTTTCAAGGCTGTGTTTTTTACGGCGGTTTCTAAACTACATAATTCCTGTCTTACCATACCTTACCTAAGCAAACAACCTACACACACACACACATGTACGCTGTATTTATATTAAATACATAAATAATTATCTGAATTTGACTACTACAACAACTATACACACACACACACACACACACACACTCAAAAAAAAGAAGAAGCTATGAATAGTATCTATAATCGTAGATGATCTTTCGGCATAACTATTAAAGCACTGCTGGTAGTACCACAAGTGCTTCAGTGGAACACACATGTACTATTATTTCACTCTGAGGACTTCAATAATGTGTAAAGAAATTGAATTAGCTTCCATGCGCTCATTACAATGCTTCCTGTAGGCTTGCCCAAGGAAGTCCAGTACAAACACTAATACTTATACATACTACACATGCTAGTGCATTAATTGTTCATGCATGGAGAAAGATAGATCGCCAGTACTTCACCTCAAGACTCTAAGTAAATATACACTACACAGTGCACCTCTCACCACAGTGTAACAAATAGTTGGACATTGTTTCTTTATTATTATATAACAACATCAAACTATTTGTTACACTGTCAAAATTGTTGTCCAATAGACAGGACATTATTGTCTGTTTAGATCTAGACATGTACTGATATTGATTGACTGGAACATGTCCCTTAGCTACTGGATGTACCGCCATACTGATATTCATCAGTAAGGACAGACTACACTACTACATAACTCACTCTCTCTAGGATGGTGAGAGCAAACTTCTGGTGAGGTAGACAGTGAGCCACTCCACAGCTCTCCATGTCCTCCGTACCTGTGAGGTGGAGGTGAATCTGTTCCAGTAGCTTCTCCTGTAATAACAAAAAGTATAATCAGTATGCAAGGATTTGTTAAGCAAAAAAAAAAAAAAAAAAAAAAAAAAAAAAAAAAAACTTTCAAAGCTAAAATCAGTACTCAAATAACTTCCATGCATGCACCAATGAATGATGTACCCACCACCTTGCATAGGCTATGGGACACCCTATAGACTCGACACATCACCATACTACAAGTATAGAATGTAGTTGCATTGGAAACCTTTGACCCTTCATGTATTTACATAAGTGTACTCAAGTCACATGACTCTGGTTCTAGTACTTCACATGTGAATTAGCATTTTTCACGTGCACACTCCCCTACAGAGTGTGCTATAACATGTAGCTTCAATTGACTAACTGAACTGACCTAAAAGGAAAAGTTTACCAAAACTTGCCATACCAAGAGGTCCCAATTCTACACCAACCCACTCAAGCTGTTAAACTACAATATGCAAGTATATTGTAAGATTGACTCACGAAGCATTCTGCTGCATCATCCATGAGCCCCAGCTGGAATCTGTTCTGTTCCTCATAGCACTCTGCCATGGCCCTGCGCAGTACGTCGGGGGGAATGGCCGACTGACCCCCGTGCTGGAACTCTGCAAATAATTCCTAACAGAAAAAATACACAAACATACACAATACAATAATGTTATCTCTGGGAGGGGGGAAGGAAGGTAAGGGGAAAAGGGGAGGGGGAATCGAATTAGACCACTTACTGCATGCACACACACACACACACAAACACACAAAAAAACAAACAAAAAAAAAACGGGAAGGGGTAGGATTCAAAAGAGATTATTAAATCAAGTAATCTCACCCTACATTACCCTCACATGTACATACATCCTCTTTCCACATCCTCCCACCTCCACACATACCTACTGCACATCCCCCTTGACATCCCAGCCACCCACCACCCACTTACAGTCAATACTAACAATAATAACTAGTGGTGCGCTCGAATAGCGCAAATGCATGGCGAGCGAGTAAATATATGAGTATAGGTAAAGATGATTTGTGAAGGAAATCGCTAAATAATAGCAAAGATTAGGCATGAAGAGTTAACAATAACAGAATTACCTGAATAAACTTCGAAAGCAGTGGCAAAGAAGCGCAGCTTGACAAAGACTTCACAATTGTTTCAAGAAGAGAGTAGCTATAAACCTATTGGTTGAAACAAAGTTGCGTAAGGCAGTGCAGCAGGATTCTCCGTGCTCGTTAATTGAAAAATACTGGAACTGTGGACGCTTTACCTAACTTACGTAATTAGAAGCGTGGGCAAACAATTTTGACGTACGTATACATACCTATATATATATATATATATATCTCTGAAATCTCAATTGAACACGACTGAGAGTCAGCTTCGCTCGCTTGCTGAATAATATAATAATAAAGATATAATTAATAAAACTAAATGGAATAAAAGACTACAAATGTACACCTTGGTGAGTGTGTTAATGAGATGGTGTGAGGTTGTCTTACCTTTAAAGCACAGAATATGCATGCCTCCTCTATGCAAGTGTGTCCCTTCATGTTCCTGAAGCTACGTCGAAACACATCAATATGCCACAGAATCTAATACACACACACACACACACACACACACACACACACACGGTGAGAAAAAACAAATACCACAGAACTATGTATGACTGTAACCAAGTAGAGACCTTTGGAGAACATAAAATGAATTAATCCAACAGAATCCTGCAATTACACATAAGACAAGACACAAACTAACCACACCACCATTACAACCATGCTGGTTACATGGTTGCCATAGCAAATAATGAGGTTTGTCTGGACTGATTGTATGAAAAACCGAAGGGTTCTAGAGTAAGATATGAATGTTAGTGTGCAAGTGTAATCATGTGTGTAATTATGTGTATGTTTTTGCAAGCATGTGCATACCCTATGAACCAGTGTTTGTTTTACCTGTGTATGTAGAGTGTTTATTTGTGCATGTGCAGAATATTACATCGAAATAAACACAAGTTCCTTGTGAGAGTTTGTGATTCATCAGCGATACATAGTCAAAACCTGCTTGATGAGATTAGGTTCAAGGAAATATAACTTCAGATTCGTATGTGTCCCTAACTCTGTTATGGCCTATCAGTAAGTGAAAATAATAAACAAGAAAAACAACACAAAGAATGTTTTTTTTTTGTCTACTGTATTCATCCTTATTGTTCATAAACTATATGTCCTTGCAAAACTCATCTCCCACAAATTCAATAATTATTTTATACCATGGTGCGTTCGAACCGTCCAATCAGATTGATGAATATATCTCACACCCACCTCCTAGAAGGTAAAAAAAAAACGAATCGTCCAATCAAAATATTAGTTCTTACGCATTTCCTATAGCCTACAACCATAGTAAAGGTCGATTGCACCACTCTGTTAGGTCGGTACGAGATTTACACTATCCTCAGGCTATTGGCTATCGGTTGTCCAAATCCCATACTGACCTCCACATCGTGGTGTACCTATACTTTTTCTACAAGACATAGGCTAGTTACAAATAAGACAGCACACCACTATGACGAACTCTATCCTCACACATGTAACAGCTTACATGTACATGTACCAATTCATCAGCGACTCACGACATGGTAATACTCCAGCACCACCCACTTTAACGACACCATGGGATATGGAAAGGGATGTAATGGATGTATAGCTAAATATGGGATGACATTAGTTAACTACTACTTCATCTACAAGAGCCAAGTATACGCATACACATACATACACACATAAATCACATGTTCACGCAAACTTGTACACACTCGTATGTACAAAACACATACACACCACTGCCACTATCATAAGGGTGTGCACTCGTACACAAGTTATCTTCACGTAAGTTGCTTACTAGAAATAAATGTTGTCTGTGATCTGTCAATACATACAATTAGGGGGAAACTGTTTGAGAGAGAGAAAGAGAGGGACCTTTTGCTGCTTCAAATTTGAGCAGATATGAAGTAAGGGGATTTATGTACTTGTGTGTGAGGTGAAAACATGATGAAATAGGAGGGTGGGAGGGGGGGGGGGGGGGGGGGAATGGGAGATTGGTTATGTTTCCCAATAACACTCAGTGTACACTGTTGCACAGTAATCAGCAGTCAATAAATGACTCTACTTCGCGCCAGGGACTACTGGAATGAGTGACACACCCATAAAACAAATTCTCACAAGATATTTACAACAACTGCTACTTAGATATGAAGCTGGAAGAAAACTAAAGGAAGCGTGTCTGTCACTTGTGCATGTGTATACACATATGTTTGTGAGGCTGGCTGCTTCTCTACTACTACTGGCTACATATGTGTATGTTACTCACTGATGTGCATAAATAGAACCGCATGACTTCACTATTGGTAGGAAAACAAACATACAGGCTTCAGAAATACGCTTTTGCTGCACGTAAGTACAGAATGAGTCAGCTATAAGCAAAACACTGTCATCCTTCAATTGCAAAGTCTTCAGACAGTTTATTTTGACAACTGGAACTAATCAATAGCAAGTGTGAGTGCGTGTACTTGTGTGTATGATGGGTGTCCAGAGAGAGGCACAGTTGGGCAGGGATGGATAATTCACCATGACAACCATACCACAAGTCTCAGCTGTTTCAATAACACCTACTGATGTGCAGACAAACTCTCCCAGTATTAGCTATTCCCATTAATTATCTATTCCGCATTAAATAGCTACCATTGCTTAAACAGCCTCACCTGAACTGCTGAATTCAGAAAACAGTTGTTCTCTCCAGTTGGATTTAGCAGTCCTTTGTTGATTAGGGACATACTCATTTTATGTTCCAGCGGTGGGGCGCCCTGCTTACGAGGACGGTAGCCACCCGATGCTACAGACACCGACGATAAGTTCTGCACTGCGTCTTCTTTCTTGCCGTGAGAGCCAAACCCAAGCTTGTGGGGGAAATTTGATATCAAGTCCTTCGCCATGATTAACTCACACAAAGACTACATATAACTCTAACTCTCCGCTTACGGTCTTGTGCTACCGTGAGGACGCCGGCATAAATAAAAATACTGAACGCTCACTAACTAATCAGTAGTGAGAATAGCATTTCACATTTCATTTATTTTTAACTTATAAGCCACGTACTTCGAACCGCAAAGCCCTTTGGTCATTAATTGAATCACGTGAAATGTAGTATATTACCACACCTTCTCTTCCGGTAATTTACACTGTTAGACGATTCGTACCCACTTTATTGGACCGGCTTAGTTGCGTATTTTTTTTTTACTTGTACACACAGTACTAATTTGTGGGTAGGAGTATATATATTATAACATTGAACACTAATGATCAACTCTAGGAACTTACAGGGAGATGAAGGTGTTTGAGAGTGTCAAATAAGTATCAATTTGTGGATCTTTTTGTATTATATAAACTTAAGGCCAGAGGCGGATCTAAGATTTTTTGTTGGGGGGCTCTTTTCAAGAAGGGGTGACATAGCAAGAGCTACTTATGGAAAATGTTATATATATTGTATTTCCTACAAGATTATATTGTAATATTCATTCGTATAATAATTAGCATAATAATCTAACTATCTAGAACTGACATAATGAACAGCTAAAGTCAGGAAGGAAAAATTACAACTAAGAACAAAACAAGTTTACAAAGAGAAAAATTTTAACTACAAAGACATGAAATGAATGAGTAAAAGGATCAATCTCTCTCACTGTTATACTGAATTACTCAATATAGAGGATTCAATATAGCTATCTAATATTTCAGTGAAAACCTTGAACATCCCTGTAAAAAAATGGACAAAGCACTCTCTGCTACAGCTGAAAAAAGTTTGAGAAATTGTTTAGCATAATTGTCCAGATGACTTGCTGACTCTATAAGCCTGAACTGACAGCTCTCTCAGTATTTCAAACTTTTTTTTTTTTGGATGTAGAATAACCAAGTGGCTGTTATCATCACCACCACCATCATCTCATTATCATCATTATTATTATTATTTGTTTAGGCCATCACAGAAAGATAAATTGTTAGCAACAAATGCTGCTATTGAAAGGAATCCATCAAATATGAGAAAAATAAAAATTTGCTTACATAATTTCATATACATTGAGTTTATCAGTTTGTTTGAATGTGTGCATGCAAGATGTGGAACATAGATTTAACATTTTTTTATAGTTTCAATGACTTTGTTGCTGAGTTAGTGTTAAATACAATATAGAATGTATTATAATTTTCACCAAGGTGGACTTATACGATAACTTCCTAATCATAATGTGGGGCACTTTTTAGGCCCTTGCTACTAAAATGCTCAATTTATAAGATATTATAATAATATGAAGCATCATTGAAAGACTGTGGTTTGAACATTTTACTTTGAAATTGTATCATTTTATTTTCTTGTTTTTGCTGATTTTTTTTTTAATAATGTGTTTTGTATCATTCTTTCTTTGTACAGGTGGATTCTGTGACTGGTTATGTGGAGTACAGGGACATAAATCACCAGAGTGCCTGAATGGAAGTGAGAAAAACACCAGGGGAATGGAAACAAGAAAGACCAGGGGACTAATAAGCATAATAAGGGGAATCCAGTTCTACAATAGTCATAACCATAGAGAAGTGTGAAGAATGTTAGTCTTGTAGTGGCTGACCAACACCCCAACATTATTCCAGCTACAATTAATGGTAACTGTGTAGACTTAGTGTTAGACAGTGGAGCCAGTATTTCTGTGGTGCCTGAAAGCGCTGTAAATCAAGTCCCAGTATACTATTGATCAAGCTGAGATAGTGGGTGTCACAAATAATAGTTATCTAGATGAGGTTGCAGAAATTCCCTTTAATATGGCAAATCAGTGATAGTGAAGGAAACAGCAGTAGTACCTGATAACAGACTATGTGTTTTGTTTTTTCTAGCCTTAAGGAATGACGAGGATATGAAATTCACCCAAGTTGACACCACTAGTGATGATTACAATGATGTTGTGGGTAGCAGATGTTTTACAGGTAGTTACCAGACAGCAGAAGGCTGATGCAGCAGTACAGGAGAGATTTGGGGTGAATACTTAGGAAGAAGATGGGTCCCAGGTTGAAGCTGGTATGGAACAGGAGAGCTGCAGGGCGTCGCCTTTTAGTAAGTAGCACGCATGTAGTTCAGGTGAGTGAGTGTTTAGAGGTGCAGCAAACATAGACGATATTCTTGTCTATTCTAGATCCCAAGACCATATTGGTGACCTTAGGAAGGTATTGGTAGCTCTAAGAGAGGCAGGACTGAGAGCTCGACCTGGAAAATGTGAGTGGGGCAGGAAGTTTCTTGCGTAACTGATGTCCATGGCAGGCGTCTTGCAGAGAGGAGGTACAGTGCGACTGAGCTGAAAACTCTGGATTAGCTAACACTTCTTTTGAGTGATATGTGAAGGTTGGGATCCCACCCCTCATCAATCCTTTTTGTCATAGCACATAATATAGTGCAGTTTTGTTCATTTTTGTTGGATTTGGCTACCTGCCTGAATGTATGTATGTTCTATGCTGAACTTTTTATAAAAACTAAACCATTCGGCACAACTGGGGCTACACACACTAGGATCGCCTTTTCCTTTGTGGCAGCGTACCTGGTTCTTAGGATAACCATCACCTGGCTCCTTAGAACTACCTTCCTAGGCTCTGAAGTTCTTCTCGACCAGATTCCAGACCTACACCATAGTTCAAATAGTCTGGTTGTTATTGTTTAGAAAGCTCTCAATAAAATTGAGACACAGGTCCAAAAAGGACTCTTTCAATAAAGGCAATATGCTCGATTCACACAAATCTAGCATTTACGCAATCACCTCACTCTATTGCAAGCATCAATACTGGCTACTCCAAGATACAGAATTCATGTCAATTAACCAACAATGCACTTCCACCATCATGGAATCCTTTCCAATCTGTTGATATTTTGAGCAACTTAATCTTTCAATAAAGGGAATGTTGAGGTTTAGGGTGTGTAAAAAACAATCTCACCCGATGTAAAATGCAAACACAACCAGCATTACGGACACCTGGAACCCATTCCAGTCTTAAATTGAATGGAATCTTTGTGAGAGATCTAAACTGGATAACACCATTAACAATTCATCTACTATAGTGACACCTCAGTCTAATTCAACCAAAATCAATAGTGTCTGTTCCTAATGCAATGGACAACTCCAAAGGTTGGACTCCTTTTGACTCACAGATAGCTTGGCAATGCACTCCAATAGTCAGCACGCCCATTAAATTAGAAGTGCACAAATGTTGCAGTGAAGAAAATGCTTCATCTTTTAAATTTGCCACTCAATCTGAAAACTATACTCCAGTGCTTTAAAACCTACAAATGTTAAAATGCAACAAAATCTTAGCGAAACTCCAATTGTAAATTATCCGCTCCAAACTAAACCTTGGACTCCTTTTGACTCCCCATCTTTGTTGGAAGAAATCCTTAATGAGTTGAATGATAAAAGTAACCACTGTTCATTTGTAAAGACCAAGAACAAGTTTTATCTTTGAAAGTTCCTTGCACCATGAGGATAAATCCTTTAGCAAAAAATTTGCTAGCACAACCATACCTTATTTCACTTAGTTACTGATGGGCACATTAAAAAAAATGTGCACAAAAAAGTCAAAAAAATTATGAAAGTAAAAAAAATATATAATATATAATACTTATAGCACGAGTCAGAGTACAATATGGGAAAATATTTTACGAGCACGCAAAATATTTTCACGAGCCAAAGGCGAGTGAAAATGTGGCGTGAGAGTAAAATATCATTCCCATACTGTACGACGAGTGTGATAAGTGATTTATTGCTTCTTTGAAATTTTTCTCAACCGGTTACGATACAATTTTCATTGATTTCACTCGCTACGCGCGCTACAAGGAGCGTACAATATAAACCGTACAATATGGGAGAATACAGAACGCTCACGTGATGCGGAAATATTCAAGTAAAAATATCAAGGCTGCAATAAATATATTTATTAGGTACTGAACAGAGCCTGATATCTGTTGCCACATAGAAAATGCATTAAAGTAAACAGGATGTGGCTTAGGGCAATATTTTTCCATATCACCTGTGTTCATAGTTATTACGTTGGGTTATTACGTCCCACTAGGTAAATTTCTTGTTACCAAGGTATTCGCGCATGAGCAGTACCTAATAAATTTATTATCCATTGGATACCCGAGAATATCACTCGTCTGATTGGCGGTATTTACGCTCGTGCCTGCGGCACTCGCGTAAATACTAAGCCAACAGATTCGTGATATTCTCCTGTATCAAATGAATAATATATAATTATTAGCTATATAAAAGTTTAAAAATAAAAAAAAATTATAAAAGTAAAAATAAAAAATATATATTATATAATAAATATAAAAGTTTAAAAAAAAAAAAAAATTATAAAAGTTAAAACCAAAAAAAATTATAAAAGTCAGAAACAAAAAAATTGAAAGTTAAAATGAAAAAAAAATAAAAAAAACAACATAAAAGGAAAAAAATTTTTTTAATATAATTAAATATTGCATTTGTGCTCAAGAACACCACTAGTATATATATGTATGTATGTATGGATGGTACGTATGCTCTTTAAACGCGCGCGCGGGGAACGTTTTTCTCCTAAAAACACGGCTATTTAGGCTTCACTCCAGTTTATTCTGAAACTACAGCATTAAGCAAACCTTACTTTATACTTAAGCTCCAAAGTATGAGAAAATTCCTGCTAAAACGCTTGTTTTCAAGACACAAAAAGTTGATTCGACAGGTTACTATGGCATTGAAGACCCTTTTCCAGACTTAATTTCAAAACTTCGCCGTTTTATGGGGGGATACGGAGTGCCGGTTGTTGGTTGTCAAGAGCCGTTGGTGGTCAGAATGCCGTAGTATTAATGCTATGGAAGCTACTACTTCTCGAGGGAAGTTGAGATAAGTACACAATTCTATATTTGTTAGCTAAATATGCAAAATTAACTCTGGCCTTTCTTTTTTGCAGCTAAGAGCTAGTCAACAGTGACTGGTAAATTCAAATAGTCAGATTGGCTCAAATTTGGTACTACAAAAGTTACCACTGCTCAAGAAAATGAGGTAAGAAAGTAATTTTGTATTTGTGTGCTAAAATTGATTGTCTTTTGTTTTTGAAGGTGAGAGCTTGTTGTCAAGAATTCAAGGTAATTCAGATGGTCAAAGTGAGAGCTTGTTGTCAAGAATTCAAGGTAATTCAGATGGTCAAAGTAACTTCAATTACTACAGAAGTTATCAATACTCAAGAATGATGTAAGTAGTAATTCCATATTTGTTGGCTAAAATTACAAATAATAACACTGGTTTATTTTTTATCGTAGCTGAGAGCTTGTTCCAGAGTTACTGGTGATTGAGATTATCAGAATGGTTGATGTTTGATACTACATCATAACTGCTATTATAGTGTTTGCATGAAGTAAGCTAAAAATACTAACATTTTATGTTACCTAACTATCAGGCTCGCTCGCCATTTGTGCTCAAGCACACCACTAGTTGGCGAGCGAGCGAAGCGAGCGAGACAGTATTAGGGGTCGACAATGAAAAATCGGGTATATGTTATATATATATATGTATGTATGTATGGATTGTACGTATGCCCTTTAAACGCGCGCGCGGGGAATGGTTTTTCTTAAAAAAACACGGCTTTTTAGGCTTGACCCCAGTTTATTCTGAAACTACAGCATTAAGCAAGCCTTACTTTATACTTAAGCTCCAAAGTGTGAGAAAATTCCTGCGAAAACGCTTGCTTTTCAAGAAACAAAAAGTTGATTCGATCGGTTACTATGACATTGCCTACCAGATTTAAATTCAAAACTTCGCCTTTTTTCCGGCTAAGTGTGGCTTGTTACTAGTTGTCAAGAGCCACCTGTAGTCAGTACTAAGAGAGCTATCATTACTTCTGAAAAGCTTATGTAAGCACATAAAGTATTAATGCTAAGGAAGCTACTACTACTCGAGGGATGCCGAGGTAAGTACGCAATTCCATATTTGTTAGCTAAATATGCAAAATAACTCTGGCCTTTCTTTTTTATAGCTAAGAGCTTGTTGTCAACAGTGACTGGTAAATTCAAATAGTCAGAAGGACTCAAATTTGGTACTACAAAAGTTACCACTGCTCAAGAAAATGAGGTAAGAAAGTAATTTGTATTTGTGTGCTAAAATTGATTGTCTTTGTTTTTGTAGGTGAGGAGCTTGTTGTCAAGAATTCAAGGTAATTCAGATGGCCAAAGTAACTTCAATGATACTACAGAAGTTATCAATACTCAAGAATGAGGTAAGTAGTAATTCCATATTTGTTGGCTAAAATTACAAATAATAACACTGGTTTATTTTTTATCGTAGCTGAAAGCTTGTTCAAGAGATACTGGTGATTGAGATTATCATAATGGCAGATGTTTGATACTACAAAATTTATCATTAATCAGGTAAGAGAGTGATTTTGTACTTGTTTGCTGAAATAAAAGGTCATAACTGCTATTATAGTGTTTGCATGAACTAAGCTAAAACATAGTAACAATACTTTTATGTTACCTAACTATCAGGCTCGCTCGCCATTTGTGCTCAAGCACACCACTAGTTTATTTGTATATTATGTATGGACGTACGTAAGGCATTTTTGTACTTTGACCCTCGCGTTTATGTGTTAGTTCGGTTGTCGACCCCGTCCCAAGTTGCACTAAACAGAATCCTCTGGTTTATCGATCAGTACCCGTATCACCCTAGAAATTGAATTGTTTACCGTTTTGAATTCTTTTGCCTGTACAGTTAAAACTTGACAACTTAAGGGACTTCCATTTCTAATCGAGTTAGTGGCGGTGGTAAGTCAATGCGCTCTTTGTCATGGTTATAAGCCGTGCGCACAGTATTTACCTGAAAATACATTGTCCACTAGACTACTGCGAAGGTAAGTCTGTGTAGGTGCATGTCCAGCTGTGTCAAAGCATTGTGTGTTACAACCACTACTTAGCTAAAGACTATCACAAAGAAAACTTTTAAATAACGTGTATTGTTTTGTTGTTGTTGTTTTTTCCTTCAATTCAAGCAGTTGCAGAGAGTTGTTACTATGGCACTGAAATCCTTTACCCTGTATGCTAAATTTAAAAACTTGACCTTATTTTCAGTAGCTTCAGTGTTAGAAGTCAATAAAAATAGTATAGTCTTTAGGCTCGCTCGCCATTTGTGCTCAAGCACACCACTAGTATTATAACAAAGAGGTCTTTATAAAAGGGTGTAGCAAGTGATAATTTTGTGACAATATCAAAATGGCAGCCAGACAGTACTGTTTGCCATTGACGCAGCTGAATTCAACTGGACAGAATATACAGAATACTGTCAGAAAACTGGTAATATCCTGAGGGGTCATTTTCAATCAAGAAGAACTTTGGCAAACACAAGGCATTAGGAAGATGATTTGGAATAGACGGGGAAACTTCCACTTCAAAAGCGAATGCTTTCCAATACTCTCGAAAGTAAAGCGATCCAGTCAACCAAAACCTATTTATTGCGAATGTCTCAAGAGGAGATTTATTCGGATGTGTTTGATAGTCTACGCAGTGGGAAAAGTCTGCCATCTGGGCATCCGCTCTCCAAGTTCGATGTTTCTATGCACGCAGACAAGCTGCTGTGTGTTAGTGACAGAGTTTGAGACACTACTTCACCTCAACTCCCCAAATCTCTCTTAAATCTCCTTTTACTCACTTATTTCTCTCAACCCTTCATGTCAATTGTAATCACCCTGGTATGTGTTCTCTTTTATCTATAGTGGCTAAGACATATCATATAGCTGGGCTCGCAATCATATCAAACTTATCAGTCGGCAGTGTGCTACTTGGCTTATGCACGACCTCTTAATCAAAAGATGGGATTATTACAACTCAATGTGAATAGTTCGAGTAGTTAAGCAAACAAATAAGCATGCATATGTTTTGATAGCTATTGGCTTCCTCGTATACACTTGTCATACAGTAAAAAGTTCTGCAAAATCCATGCCCGTTCGTAGTCTCGCGGGGCCAGACCCTTTACCAACCCTGATCCGCTACGCGGGGGAATGAAAGGGTCTGGGAACATGCAATATAATGACTTGTTCACAGCGCCCCGAAAAAGGGCGCTCCAATTATCAAATTCCAAATGCTTGTGGTTCATTATTAAACGTCATCACCGCGCGGCACTTGTGAATGCGCCACTTCCTCAGAAGTTTTGCAGTTTTCTCTTTTTTCCTTCAAATTTTCTAGTTACTCTTTAGCGATGGAATTTTGTTTGGGTTGTGGTTCGGACCTTCCTAGCTCTAAAAAAGATGTGCGCAACTTAAGCTTTGGGTACTCTGCTTCTTGCAGTGCAACTGTGAAGTAACCTCTACTTGGAAGCATTTGATGGTAGAAGTTGTGGAATCCCAAGGCTTTAGTTACAACAGAGTGTTTACTGAAGAAAATGACAGTTTATAAATGTGCAAGAATTGTTTCAAGGTATTTGAAAACCTCTCTAGTAAATTGACTAAGCTCAAGGAGAAATTAGCTGTAGCAGCTTCAAAGGCATGCTGTTCAGCATCAGAGAGACCTCAAACTATTTCCACAACACCATCTAGAAGGAGAAGCGTGGCTCAGACTTTGCAAAACCGGTCATTTAGCATCACCTTCTGTCCAAGTAAAACAATTGATATTATTAAATCATAAAAAGAAATGTACCTTCTACCCATTTAGGTTGACATTCAGTATAAGTCTGGAGTCAAACACTATTCTTTATCAACTCCACGTAGCAGGCACATAGGAAAATCCATTGCTAGGGGAAGCAAGAAAGCCTTGATTCGCCATTGTTTCAATGACCCTATTGCTTGTTCACATATACTGAATAAAATAGGCCAAGTACTTAGACGTGAGATTAAAGTGATGTGTTCTGATAATGTGAATTCAATCTTGAAAAGTCTAAACACTGATGAACTGAAGTTGTTTACATGGGACAAAATTATAAGTGAGCTGAAACTACATGCGCCAGTATTAACAAATATTTTGCTGTCTTGCACCATGACTAAAGCCGTCCATAAGAATCAGACCGGAACTGTTGGATTTATAGCTTCCATCTTATTTAAATACAAGTATAATAGGATGAATTTAGTGCAAAAGATCATCTCGTTGATTCTATATGCAGGACATTGTGCAAAGCAGGTAAATTATAAAAGCTCCATAGGGGATAAAATATGCAATACTCTCATTTTATAGGTGTATTCTAGGCTGCAAAAAGTGAATGTGGCTGTATCACACATGACCCTGCTCAGGTTACTACACAGTATTGGAAGCAAGTTTGATGTACTAGTGGCGAGAATCATTTATTCCAACTCTCAGTTCATATGAGGTTAGATTATGTCATTTATCTTTTGCTATTGTTTTAAACCATCTGAATAACTACTATTTTGTAGGGGAATCAGTGTGCCAATGAGATGCAATCTCAGGTTCACCAGATATTGGACAGCAGCAGTGACACTAATGATTCTGATATTAGTGACTCAGATCATAGCTTTGAGGAAGTCGATGGCAATGTGCTCAATTTCTCGTGGGAAATTTCTTCATCGTGCTCCTCAAATGAAGCGGTTTTGACTGATGAACAGGAAGAAGATAGTGAGAGTGATGACGACACTGAAAGTGAATACCAATCACCACCACCTTGCCCATTAATTGTAGAGCCTTCACAAGTTCTTGAGCCATGCCATTTCATTGTCAAAGAGTGTGGACCTAGGAGAGAATGCTTTGGGTATAGACTTTGTGGTGACAATATCGACAAAACTGTGAAAACTCGATATATGCGATCAGACAAGCACAATCTGTCACTACACTATTTTCACTCATATGCAGTTCTCAATCGTGTTGATGCATCCAGTTTGTCAGACATTGTACCAGATATAAGCCAACTTGATACCGAAGTTGTGGCTAATACCCTGCTGCCGTCTGTGTCAGATGACTTGGTCCTTAGAAATAATATTACTACTATCATATCAAGGGTTTTGGTGAGTCATCTGGAATACTTCAAATTTGCTTTTGAAGATACAGTGAATTGGCATATTAAGCATAAATTTTATGGAGAGATGTCTCAAAAATCAATTGTGGTAAGCAAGAAAACATTAATAGAGGGTTATTTATTCATGTTGTATAATTTGTCATATGTTCTTATATTGTTTTATTTGCTTATTTGCCATATTTGAGCACTTCCATGAGCAAACATATTTCATATAAAGCCAGGGTTCAATCTAGTGAGGGGAGGAGGGAATGAGATGTTTTTTCCTAACTTCTCAGCGTTTCACCCCTCCTCCCCCACCCTCCCCCCCCATAAGTACAGCATTTTAACTCATTGGAGCAAAGAAAAAGATTATGGAGGTACAAAGCCTACTACGAAGCAAGTCAACTAAAATAGCTCTCTCCCACTTTGCTACGGAAACCTCAGTCCAATGGCATAACACTCATCCTTGGGCTCAGCACTTTGGTGGACTGTGGGAAGCTGGGGTTAAAGGAATGAAAACTCTCCTCACCTTCTCATGTTTCATGAGCTGACTACTTTATTGGCAGAAGCAAAATCTATACTAAACTCTCGACCATTTTGGCCATTGCACTCCACTGATCCTGAGGATCCCCTAGTCCTTATGGCAAGTCACTTTTTAATTGGAAGACCTCTGAAATCTCCTCCTACACCTGGGACAGACTTGAAAACTGATGTTTCGAAACTGAAATGCTCAAAGATGGTTTTCCCAATCAGCAACTATGGCCCCTTCCCTTATGGGAGGTGATTAGTGCCAAAATAAGGTCGTAGTATTTCCGCGGGGTGGGAGTTCTAATTTGGACAAGTGGGTAGGTGTGTCCACTAGAGGGTACACTAACCAATTGAAGTGGATATAGAAATCTGAAGTGGAGGGGCGTGGCAACAAACGATCTGAAGTGGAGGGGCGTGGCAACAAACGGGGCGTGGCAACAAACGGGTGAGGTGGGGCACGTTAGTGATTCAGCTTAGGGTAGATTGTATTTCACAGCTGTTCGCTTGGTCTTGTCTAGTTATATTCAAGGTTGTTATGGAGGCCACAATTATCACTACTTTACCAGGATTGCTAGTGACCTATCAATATATTCAGATGGCAGAGGCATGACTAGAGATTCTGTGGATGCATTTATTGTTTCTTTGGAATTTTGTTATGTAGTAAGTACCATCAGTACAGCTTACACCATACCTAGTGAGGGACCTGGACGACCAACTTTATTTATATCTCAAGAACAGCTAACATTTCTGGTTGAAAGTAACTTCACTGTACCAAAAATTGCAAATATACTTGGAGTGTCTATACGAACAATTCGAAGAAGAATGACAGAGTATGGTCTTAGCATCAGACTGCAGTATAGCACAATATGTGATCAAGAGCTAGATAGTGTTGTGGCTAGCATTCAAGAGTGATTTCCAATGTGTGGTAACAGGCAAATGCAGGGTCATTTACTTTCAAGAGGTTGTCGAGTGCAACAAGTTCGGATTAGAGAATCTCAGAGAAGAATTGACCCAGAAGGAAGTATGATAAGGAGACTTCATGTTCTGAATAGACGTAGATATTCTGTTCCTGCACCTCTTTCCTTGTACCATATAGATGGAAATCACAAGTTGATAAGGTAAGATCAATACAGTAGAATGTCAGTTATCCGGATGCCAGTTCCGAAAATTTCAGTTAACCGAACACCCAAAATTCAATAGTGGCACTGCAGTCACGAATAATTTGTTCGACCACACCCTCTCATAGCACTCTACAAAACATTTATCTATAGGATTCAGTTATCCGAACATTTCAATTATCCGAACAAACCTCGGTCCCAGTGTGTTCGGATAAGGGACATTCTACTGTATTTGAAAACGGTGCAGTCCTTCCAGCTTAGAGAGAGGAAAATCAGAATTTGGGACACTGTTGCTTATTATCCTTCCTTAGAACTAGCTATGAGTGATGAAGCTCTGAAATTCAAGTCGTACTGATAATAGAGTAATCTGAGGCTTTACTATGCAAAAATTAATAGGATTTTTTAGGAAGCATGAAATATTATTTCATAAAAGTTTGGCGTCTCTACTTTAAATTTCGAGTGAAGTATGTTCATTTATTCATATCATTACAATTTCAATTACATATAATATAGCCACAAAAATAACCATAATAAACATGAAATGGTTTGCATTCATGTGTACTAGAGTAAATAATATGGCAGATATTTCTGAAAACTTATTTTTTCCACTTTCTAAGCTGAGAGCACTGTAATATAGTGTTCAATGGCACAATTCATTGGTGGTTGAGCGAAACAAATTTAACGAAATGCTAAGAATACACTTATCTGTTCATATATTAGCTATGTGGCTTGCTATGGTTTGTTGTGTATTTTGTGTACTTATTGTATGGCATCCCATGGGGTTTCATAGACTCACTATCAGAAGTTACCTTAACCTAACTGTTTGTACTTAATTAGAATGAGATAGCATGCAAGAATGGTGCAAGTTTTTGTACAAGTTGTTTTTTTTAAACATAGCTAGATGTGTACTGTAAGTGTGAGTATTTCATAGCTAACAAAAAAAGTTTACTGTTTGATTTTGACAAACTCAAGTAGCTACACTGAAAGTTTAGTTTAAAATTTTAGATCATTTACTGCTTACTTATCTGAATCCTAAAACAGATGTTGAAATTGATTTAAGTACGATGTGACCAACCCATTATGGGGGTTACCATTTTTGACACGTTTAAGCTGTTTGTTTTCTTGCAAGTGTCAAAAAATACTGCACTGCCTACAAAAATTCCATGTCGTTGGATTTTTCATTATTATAAGTTATAATTTTTAACATACAAATTCTGTAAAGGGGAATCAATAAATGGGTTGTTTCTTAAGCGCTATTTTTGAAGAATTTTCAATAAAACAATCAACGCCCAAGAAATAGAGCAAAGCGTGAGGTAAATTTCTTAATAAAGTGTTTATGTGTGTGCAAAGTTTGAACCTCATGAAAGAGAAATCACACATCCAAGGGTACACGTTTTCGGGACATCAGGACCGATGACTTTTAATGGGTGTGGCTAAATCATTTTTTTTAGTGTAGATCATTTTAAAGATATCTACTACTCATCATTTTGAGACTAAAAACAAGAAAGCACATGTGGCTACATGTTTAGCAAAGTAGGGGGAAAAATAAAATACTAGCCGCACAAGATTGTATACTTAATTAATATACATTATTAATTTCAAGATAATGCACTGATGGGCTGTTTGTTATTATTTATTTTTCTGGAAAACCCCTGTAAAAAAATTGATCTACATTTTGCTACTGGCTAAATTTATTGTTCAAATTTTGCCAAAGGGGTAGTAGCTATTTTATTTTTTCCCCTCCATAACAGTGAAGTTGTTCCTATGGAGGATAAGTAATTATACATGTTCAATGACTGTGTACTATAAATATAATTGTTGCTCTTACAGATGGAAGATAGTGGTCCATGGCTTTATTGATGGTTATTCCAGGAGAATTATCTATCTTACCGCGATGCCTTCTCTGCCGATGTGAAAACCAGAGTAAAATAGTACACTTCAGCATAGGAGGCTAATTTTGATTAGTCATACCATAGCTATATGACTATCCGTCCCATGGCCTGACACCGTACCCATTCCTACCCCTGATAGGTCATCCATTGTGCATGTAGCAGTTTAAGTATTGCATCATATTTCATAGCTGTGATTATTTAAAGTAAAACATTAACTACATTGTTGGCATTGTACATACCTGTATTCGCTCTTACATGCAGGAACAAGGTGATTTTAATTTTCATGGCATAGACTGGAATGGGCCTATTTCTGAAGAGAATGACAATGCTGTAGATGTCCCTGAAATTGAAATTCCTTTGCTTGAAGAAGAATTGGATGAACTTCAATCAATATTTTCTCCTAACACACCTAGTGATAACTTCAGAATAAACATTTTTAGAACATGTTAATAATGTCATCAGAACATAATAGTATTATATTGATGAATAAGAACTGTACTAGCTAAAGCAACAAAAAAGAAATGAAATAGATGTGCTCAGCACAGTCCAAACCCTCCATGCATGGTAAAGGCAACATCTAAATGGCGTTTAAACATATCAAAATCTTGATGCATTGTTGGAAGAGTAAGCTCAACAGCACAAGTGGAGGAAGTGGGATAGGGGTTCTTGTGGTTAAATGAAAGAACAACACTTGAGTAACCAAGTGGTGCAGTCTTTCTGCACCAGTAAAAAATGAAACAATCATATCCAAAGACACTTTGGTTTATGAAGTAGCCCCTGCAAAATGAATTATTGGTTACCACAGCTTATCCTGAAACCAAAAGGAGAAATATACCTTGGCAAAAGTTATCTTCTTCCCAATCACTCTCTACTTCAAGTATACGTGCACACACTATAATAGAAATATTACAATTCTTAAATTTATTACAACACAGACTGGTCGAGCTAACCTCCTTCAACATCTTCCATGTAGTCATAAAAGAACATGTACACTGCCTTTTCCTTCATTCTCTCATTGGATCCCTTTTGGGAGTATTTTATCTCAGTAAACAATTTCCGAACATAATCTAAAATTATTATAGCGCAGTAAGGCTCATAACAATAGCTATTACGTACATTGTGTACCAGATGCTAGCTGCATCTTGCTTGCTGAACAATAAAATGATTGGAGGAGAGAAGAATGTTCTTTTATAGCTCGTACAACACCCAAACTTGATAAACCATCCTTAAACTGATCAAGTTCAGCCAGTGTGTTTAAAACAACCATTTGCAAGCATACAGATTGCACAATAGTGACTTTATCTGCTAGTCTGCATTTAGAAATGGGCTTATTGAAGCCACAATCAATCAAAATGTCAACATTTTCCATGCACAATTGTTGTAATAAACTGACATCACCACAACTCTCTATCTGCAAAGTATATAATAATAATCATAATCATAATAATCATAATAATCATAATAATAATCATGATAATCATACTCATAATCATAATAATAATCATGATAATCATAATAATAATAATTATTATTATTATAGTTAATCAATACTGTGTCACTTAATTAACTAATGCTGTGCCACTTCTTTACCCAGCGCTGTGTCGCTCCTTTACCCAATGCTGTGTCGCTTTTTACCCAATGCTGTGTCGCTCCTTTACCCAATGCTGTGTCGCTCCTTTACCCAATGCTGTGTCGCTCCTTTACCCAATGCTGTGTCGCTTTTTTACCCAATGCTGTCTCACTTCTTTACCCAAGGCTGTGTCACTTTATTAGCCAATGCTGTGCTTTGATACTTTTTTACCCGATGCTGTGTCACCTCTTTACCCAATGCATTGTGACTTCTTTACTTAATGGTGGTGTATTTCCTTTATTCAATGTTGCTATTACCGAAAGTTTTATAAAATCTTAACATATTTTTGCTTGTCAATTGAAAAGTATTTTAAGAATATGGGACAGTGCCAATATACCCTTTATGTCATTTATGAATTAATGAGATCTTTCTTGTAGTGCAAGATGGATTGCAGTAATGTTTAATCAGTGTGTAAGAATTATTTTTCTATACTTGATGATAATTATTCTGGACAAAACGTAGCCAGAGATTTTGACTACTATTTATCTATTCATGTTTGAACAATTCTAGTACTGGGTTACTGTTGTATAGAGTCATGTAGTTCAAGTAAATTATATTTTGGCGTATGTGTTTATACTGTTTTAGTCGGAAACTCGAAAAACATATAAAATGCTGATGGATGAAGAGGAAAGTTATGGAGGATATTTTTTTGGAGAAACGTAAGTTTATCATAAATTCAAACTATTTAATTCATACGAATTGTGGTTGAACAATTAGATTTAGTTGGAGAAGCGATGAAAATCACAGGGTCACAGAGAGATTGGTGGCAGAAGTGAGGAGCCTGAATCCTGACTTCAAATCTTATGAGATTAGAGGTCAGCAAATAACCTTGTAACTGGATATATGTGAACTTTTTACTCATAATAATCTTTTTCAGATTCTGCATATACCTATTTTAAGAATTTAAGTCAGCAGAAATCTTTATCTGATCGGGGAATGGCCGGTGACAAAAAGAAAACCAGAAGGAAAATGGAAGGAATGAGAACGGTAAATCTAATTTACGTATGTAGTTGTATTATAGTTGTAGTGATCATAGTCGGTGTTGTAATAGCAGTGTTATTGAATTCTGGTGTATTCTAAAATCTACAAGTTATTAAAAGAAATTTTTGTGTGTTAGAAATTGCAAGAGAGGAAAACCGTGTTTGCTAGCAGGGTTTATGAGGAGGATGACAGGAGAAAGTGGTCATCTGTGCTACAATCAGACTTAATGTCTAGCGAGGACAGTGGAGAAGAAGACGAGCTCTACGTCAAGCCACTAAATTGGAGGTCAAAAAGGATTGAGAATTTTTTTATGGATTTGGATTCAGAATATGAAGGCAAAAAGTCGTCTCAGGCCAAAAGACAGACCAAGACGAGAATTTTGGCTGAGACACCATCTAAGAGACCAGCTCCATCAGAGTTACCTAGTTGGGCATTCTCCCAGGAGCAGAACTAAGCTGAAATGATTAGAACATTATTTTGTGTTGTTTATTTTATATTGAAAAAAAATGATACATGAAATATCACATGATCTGTAAGTGTCTTGATACTTGGGATTCTGCATGAAATACAACATGATCATTAAGTGTCAAGTACCTGGGATTCTGCATGAAATCTAACATGATTCTTAAGTGTCTAGTACCTGGGATTCTGCATGAAATACCACATGATTCTTGAGTGTCTGGTACCTGGGATTCTGCATGAAATACCACATGATCATAAAGTGTCTTATTCATAGAATTCTGTGTGAAATACCACATGATCCTTAAATGTCAGGTACCTGGGATTTAGCTCTATCATCTACCTATAATTTTATCATACATATCATTTATTTCTTGCATTCATGAAATACACATTGCATATGACTTTATCACCACATTTCAACCATGAATACTGTATCAGGAAATTTAAGTTTTTGTCCAGTGCCCGTTGCTATATTGTTACTAGGTGTACTAACTTGGTAAGTGTGCACTATTTTTTGCCTTTAGCCATTTCTGCGAAAATGCTGATAAACAAAGTTGCTAGTGGCAACTGGGCATGCGTAAACGGGATCTAAAATAGTTAGAGCATGCGCCCTTAGGTATTGGTGAATTTAGTGCGCACACAGACAGCCCTCGGCTGGGCTTCAGTGCACTAAATCCACCAGTACCTAAGCGCTTATGCTCTAACTATTACTTAGCAACTTACCAATCACCTTCTTTTTGCCTTTTGGGCTTGAAAAACAAAGGTAAGGGCCTCTGAGACGTTTTACAGGAGCTTTACTATAGAGTCATGAAAAATGTCACTAGCAAAAGCAGCTGGTTGCTGACTGCAAAATAATCCAGCTGCAACCATAGTTTCAGTGGTTATGCATGGTGGTTAATTTATGCATTTTGATTGACTCAAAACAAAAGAAAGAAGAGAAGTGCTAATGCAGTCAAGTGATACTGCCTTCTGCTACTACATAATTAATACCTTATGAAATCTGGGAGGGGGGGCCAAAATGCTAAACTTAAAGTTCTGGGGGGGCCATGGCCCCCTGGCCCCCCTGGTTCCTCCGCCTATGATATTGTATGACATGGTAAAGTGACTGAATGCATGAGCTACTCAGCTAAGGTAATGACAACCATTGAGAGTTTTGTCTCTGCTCATGCTATAGTAACTGTGGTGGTCTTACTGCACGGAAACATTCATGTAGACACATATTCTCACCTTGTTCCTTTTTGATATTTACAATTGCACCTCACTCTGCCTTGTGTGTGTGTTGTAGATACATGTATTTATGATTGTTCTCACTCTGAGTGTTAAAGTATTGATTCATAATAATGGATTGGGTTTAGACGATTATGTGGGTTTTTTTTTTTTGTGTGACTGACTCTTTTTTGTTATAGTTGTTGTTTATTCCGTATTTACAGTGGATGTGTTGTTATTGTGTTTAATATGTCTCGGTATGATCTGGGACTCCGCCCAGCCGAGTGTGGAGGACATTATGAGCGTGGTCTACTCCATTGGACTAAAACTGCAACTCAATGATGTATGTGTGTGTGTTTTTATGTGTGTGTGTGTTTGTCAAGCGAGCGATAAGATCTAAGGGATGACACCAATTGAGATTCTACTCTGGTAATATTTATTTATTTATACTTTATTCATGCTGAGGGCTGAATGTAAAATTTTATTCATTATTGCTTGAAGGAGGTGTGTGATATGTAAGTTAGACTAATTATGTCTTTTTTTGTAGCCTTATACTGAATGTTGTAAATATATTCTCATATATATATATATATATATAGTACTTATGTACAAGTAAAACATTATCCATAGAATATGTATCACTTAATTTTTTAATTAATTCATGTACCAAAGCGTCTCTAACTCAAATTAACCTACGTACATCCATTGGGTAATTTGGACTAGTGTGTGCCTTGTTTACGGTTAGTTAGTTAGTTAGTTTGTTTGTTTGTTTTCTCTCTCCCATTCCAGTTATTTGATCATGTGTTTTCTGACGGAGCTAACATCAACCAGTATGAGTTGATTGCCCTTATAGCTTACTATGGCCGCCACTACAGCACGTTCTGCTACCACAGCAAGATGCATGAATGGATCTACTTCGATGATGCCAGATTTAGAACGGTCAGTCAGTACATACTGTACATCTAACATTCTGGGTTGATCCACATAAGTTCTTATGTTTTAGTTCAGTGGTCAATAAACTTTAAATTAACAGAATGTTTACTAGTGTGTGTAGTTACAGAATTTTTTCATCCTATGTTTGTTCTTATTGTGTACTTTGAATATTTATTCCTGTATATGTGTGTGCGTGTGTCTATGTAGGTGGGGGCAGATTGGAGTGATGTGTGTGAAGAGATTCGCAAAGCTCACTACCAGCCCCTCCTTCTCGTTTACACCAACCCGTTTGCCGAAGCTATCAATTTGTCAGAGGTCTGTCAGACTGTTTCTTGAAGCCAGCTCAATGTGCCACGTCCAATAATAATCATTGTCCAATAAACCCCTTTAATAATAATGGTTCAAATCTCTTATTAATTTTTATCTGGCATTAAATTAAATGATAAACAACAATTTGCGTATATAATTATGTGTGAAATTGTAAGCAATGCAAACATACAGTAGTGCTGGCCTTGTAATGTTCAGTGTGTGATTGGCATGGGTATTGATGTCTAAGTGTAAAGCTTGTTTAGAAGACTAGTATACTAGTGAAACTTCTATGCGAATGGCACGATATAAGTACTTAAGCAAGTGTATTTTCTTTGTTAGTATGAGGTCAACACGTGCAGTATATTTATTTGTGATTGCTTGTACATTCCACTTCATGTCACTATTATTTTTTTGTGTGTGTACATGTGCGTTCGACTGCATGCTCTGTGTTTGTTTGTATGTGTGTGTATGTTGACCTCAGGCCCCCCAGACCATTACTAAAATCCACCACTGCGACCTCCAGAAGAAGAGCTCATCCAGTAGCACTTCTTCATCTGCTCCCAAGCAGCCCCCATGAGCTCCCACTGTCTCTACCTCCCCAGCTCTGTCCAGCATCAGAGAGGAAAAGCCTGCTGCCACCAAACCCCAATCTAGTTCAACTATGCCCTCACACTTCATTGACCCCATGACCTTTAGTATCCGACCTGTCGCCCAAGCAGGGAGAAATCCACCACCCCCATCATCGGCAGCATTCGCACGAGCGCAACTCTGGATTCTAAAAGAAGCCCAGCTGCAGCACAGCAACTTAGTGATTTACGAAGCAGTCAGTCTGACGAGAAAGACGATCTCATGACTTTTAGCATCACGCCTGCTATGCTTGGTATTAATGGTCAGAACCAACCCGGGCAGAGTCAAGAGAAATCTAATGCAAAGAATGTACCACAAGTAGCACAGAGCAATCAAGGCAGTATGGGGTCAGGAGATCTCATAGAATTCAGTCTAACTCCAGCCGTATTGAATAAGTACAAATCCAGTGCCGTGTATAACCCTGGCAGTCGGAGCAGACTATTGGACGACAGCAGGCGATCTCTGTCCCATTCCAATACCAGCTCTCCATTCCATTCTCCTTCCGTCTCGCCAGTTCCATCCAGGAAATCTCCTCAGATGTCCAGAGTGCATCCTCCTCTTCCTCCTGATTCTGCCCTCACTCAGTTCCATTCTGGGGCATTGGTAGGGGAGAAGTCACCGGCTCATTCTCCATCCCAGTTTCGTTCCAGTACCCCAAAATCCAATACCGAGTCTGATAAGAATTTAACCCTGCAAGAAATCAACAAAATTAACCTGAAGTGGGACCATTTTGGACACTTAAATTCCCCTCCCCAAGTTCATATTGCACCTCAGAAATTGCTTCCAGCTCAACACGCGATGACGAAGGATGGTGTGGCATCTTCCGCTCATCATCGCCAAGCCAGTCCCACCCCACAATCGGCGAGTCATAATAGCAGTAGTAGTAAATCTTCATCCAAAAAGGGGACGAGAAAGAAAGGCGAAGAGGACAAACACATCCAGCAAGACTGGACACTTGTTAACCAGACCGATCCTGGTAAGATGGACGGAGTGTCTGCTCTCCACCAGCTGCGGAGGATCGTATCTCAGCCTGGTTTTGAAGATGCTGATGAGGCTCTTGTCCCAATGGGTGGAGACCCGATTTAGCCGTATCAACCGTGACTACATCACAAGAAGATGTGGTAAGGGGTCGTTCAGCTGCAATGCCACCACGTGCAGTACCGGTGAGAACTAAAGGTGATCCACTTCCGAGTTCACCAGATGCCGGGAAGACCGTGAATGAAAATGATCAAAGTTCTTACCAACAACCGTTTCCAGATTGGGAAAATTTTCTAAAAGAAGACAACGACTCTCCACAGTCGAGTTCCGACAAGATTCGAACTGCACAAGATAAGAAGAATAACAAGCTGGATTATGCCGATCTGGATCTTACAGAACCTGGATATGAAAAATTACGTACCAAATTTCCGGACCTCAGCCCATCTTCAGGTTCTGTGGATTATTCAGAGATTCTATTCCAGACTGCGAACACTACAAAAACAGACGTGAATGAGGGGGAGGGTGATGAATACTCTAGTTTGGCTGACATAGATACAGATGTCTTGAAGATGAAGAAGACAGCAGCGATGCCTCTTGGGTATGATCCTGATTATGCCATTCCTGATAAAGTGACCAACAGACTGAGACAGGTCCAGCAGACAGAGAAGGGAGGGACTAAGAGACCTGAGTATGCTCAGTCAAGGATGCCATTTGGGGTGTCTAATTCTTCTAATTCCATCTCTGACAAGCGAGTTGCTTCTCTCCAATCATCTGAGGAAGGCATTGCTCCACATCAGCAAGTAGTCTCACCGCACAGCGGGAATGTGGCCGATATAACTATGTGTAAATGCTTAGATAAATAGTACTCAGTGGGAGGATAGGGTAATAACTGTTACATAAGTGATTTGGGATTCTCTCTTTTTTTAAATTTTATTTATTTATTTTCTTGAATTTTTTTCCTTACTACATCAATAGTCTTTTCCTTAGGGATTTTTTTTTACATGAATAGTCTGTTCTTTTGCCACTATTATGTCCCCTAGATTGATATGGTAAAGGGTTGTTGCAGATTGCAGTGTGGTTAAACGGAATTGTGTGGTAGTATGTGTGTGTGTGTGTGTGTGTGTGTTTATACATGTGTACAACAGGTATGAGTGCTCCTGTCAGGTGTAAGTACCAGGAAGCACTTAGCGTTGTGGCAGTAGCACGCTCCTCCCAGGATACTGACTCTACTGTGGCAATGATGTTACACCAGAAGGCAGCAGGTAAGGTAGTGATGTCTCAAGTGACGAGTTTCACCTCCATTTGTTCCAGCGAACTTAGATCAATTCAGTGGGACGAACTTGTTCATATTTGTTGTTCAGATGCTATTTAATTTTAAGCAACATCATTCATACATTAACTTGAAATAGCATCTGAACAACAAATTAATGTGTTAATGATGGTGTTTAAAGTTAATACAATGTGCATTTATTGCTTCATAAAATTCTCCTGTTATCTTATTATGACCATACAGTAATTTAAGTCGTGGCTCAATGCTGCCTATCACTGTATTCTATTGCTTCACTCTGTTCCTAACTCTCCAGGTCTGTTCCTGGAAGTGATACAGGATTTGTCAGTGAAATCGGCTCCTGTTATCTATGATCATATCAAGACCCAGAGAGAAGAGGCCATGAAAGACTCTGTACTGCTTCAGAAGAAAGGGGACCATGCTAGGTGTGTACTGAGGGGATTATGACTGATAAGCTTGTGACTAGTAATGTCCACAAGGAGTTTTACGATTGGAGTAGCAAGCTAGATTTTGCCTCTCTTACTAAACATCTGTGGGATTTTCGTATTTCGTCAATGAGTTATGAACAGGCAACAAGCCTATTAAGCTAACCTTTATGCTTTATTCATTGAGATTATAAAATTATTCTACTGGTATCAAAACCGTACTTGTTGCTGTTAAAGGAGTGACTATATGCTTGTTTAAATTTGACCTCTTATTGGGTTGTTACCCAGAGAAGTGACACAATGAGAAAAAGAGAACACAGGAATGTTCTTTTTAAAGAGGAAAACTTTGCTAGAGTTTGATTACCTGGTTCTGACAAATGAGATAGTTCTATTTTGAAGGTTGAGATACTATTACTATAGATGGTAGGAGCAGAAGTTCATGAACATTGTGGGTATACATACATCAGATTGTAGGTACAGTCTCTTTAAACCCTCAGTTGTGACCACTAAGTGTTCTGCATTTATTCCAACTTAATATAAAAAATGTTGATTATTTTAATGGATAATTTAATTATCTTAAAAGCCCACAAGTTTATATTGCATTTTACGATTTAGGCTATTTTAAAGCTGAAAATAAATAAATTGCATACTCAGTTTAGATTAATAACTTTTTAATTGAATTAGTATTTTTATTTTCAATGATAGTTTTTTCTACATAAAATGCATTTATTTACACTGATAGTTTTTTCTACATAAATGCATTTATTTACTCTGGGTGAAGGATTTGGTTGAGATCAGCACTTTTAGTGTTGTTTTGATTTTAAATACGTACACTTATGTTGTTGTTTTTTGTTGTAGTTTTGTTGTTGTTTTTTTTGTTTTTTTTTGATTGTTTTGTTTGTTTTGTGAATGTCAGGATGCACTGTTTGTTTGCTAATCAGTTTTTACTGCTAATTCAAATGAAAATAAACACCAAACCATTCTTTTGTCTCCAGTAATTCATGGGAGAAGTGCAGACTATGTGGGTTGAAACACTACCTGAATGACAGCATGCTGTGTGGTCCTTGTCAACTCAGAGAGAAGATGGAAAGAAAATGAGCACTACTGTACTCTTGATATTTATTACATCTAGCTAAGGGACATCACTTCTTTTTTTAACTCTTTATTGTATCAATAGCCACTCATGGCATGCAGTGTTTTTATATTACACTTTCAGAAGTTTATTCTATTCTTAAGAATAAATAATAATGTAAACTTGGTGTGTATAGTACAACTAGAATTCTATAGCTGTGAAGCTGACTGGTAGTGTTGTTTTGGTTTAACTTATTACACATTTTAGTTATTTTTATACCAAAAACCGACTTTTCAACTATAATTAAACTACATATCTAACTTGTAGTGTTAGTTGTTATCCACAAAAATGACTTTTAATTTTTGTTTGGTTTTACTTCATAAAAGTGAGATTTTACAGTTATAATATTTTCATTTGGGTTAGCTATTTTAGATTTATCTAGTTAGCATATAAACCAATTGACCTTTTGCTTTAATTTTAGTTATTATAACTAGCTTACCTTGTGAGATTTAGTTGTAAGTACAATATTATTTTCATCGAACAAAGTAATATTTGTTTTAGTCAACCAAAACAACATGCACTACTATGACTGGTTCAGTGACTTTGTGGGCTGCCAGGGGTTGGTCTGGGCACAATCCTCTATGAGTCAACACGCACTGGACCCAGCAGAGTTAGTTGCTGCCACCAGAGTCAAGGCTTGCTTCTCTAACTCCCAGCCTGCTGTAACCCACCCTTGGGTTGAGTTGATAGAGTTAATTAAATCTTAATTTAAAACTTGAGAAAGCATACACAACGAATTGAATGTATAGCCAAGACTGCTATATACATTGACACAAAACTCAGCTTTAAATGCAACACAGAAACCACACGTCTATGATGAACACCTCAAAGAAACCAAAGATTGCTTGCAAGTACAGAGGATCTTCTCAAGGCTGCAAAGTCAGCCACTCGCAGGAGTCTCCAAGAACATAAAAACACTACATAACCCAGTTTTTATGTTTTTACTTCTAGCTACATTTGTCTGTGTCACTGTTTTTTTTGTGTGTGTGTGCATTTTAAGCATTTATCAGCCTCATATCCAGGGATTCCAGGGTAGTCTTCCTTGGGGGTTGGTAAGTCTGTCTTTTGTGTATCCCGGCAAATCTGAAAACACCTCTCCATGCCCCCTCAACAGCTCATTCAACTCCCCCTGATCAAAACCAACACATTCACCACTCAATTTATTCCTCTGCTCCTCCTCTTCTTGAACCACAACATCCAACCTCCCAATACTCCCACTCTCCCGATACTTCTTCAAACAATTTACATGTACCACCTTGCACCCTCCTTACCAATTTTATAATTCACCTCGCCAACCCGTTCCAAAACTAGATAAGGCCCCTCCCAAGAGTCAGCTAGCTTGCAACTGAGACCTGGGATTCGGTACAACACCTTTGATCCAACTACAAACTCCCTCAACTTTGACCCCCTGTTCATCATATTCAAAGCTGCACAATCCCTCATCAACTCCAAACGTTCAGCCATTATTGTTCATCCACTCACACACTCCCAACTTTCTACCTTCACCTCCATCCTCACACAGCCCATGGTAACCTACTGAAAAAACCTTGCAAGATCTTACAAGGTCTTGCATGACTTCTCAGAAATTCCTTGCAAGTATCTTGCAAGAATATTCCAGCAAGATTCTTGTCAGATTCTTGTAAGAATTTTGCATGATCTTATAAGAATTAGATGACAAATACTGATTAAGATATGCATGAATATTCTTGCAAGGTTCTTTGAAGGATTCTTACAAGAATCTTTAAAGATCTTACGTGCATTTTAAGTCGGATATTAGCAAGAAATCGTAAGAGTATTCTTGCATGATTCTTACAAAGATCGTGCATGATTCTTGTAAGAATCATGCAAGATATGGTCAAAAATAAGGTAAATTCATGCAAGAATCTTGCAAGAAATCATGCATGATTCTTGCAAGGTTCTTGATAAGAAATCATGTAAGATCGTGCAAGATTTACAAAAAATATACAACACAGAAACCACACCTACAAGTCACATGAAAGGCTGCAAAGTTCCTGCTCTGCCACACAGCTAATGCCATACGCACACACAAACAACGCTCATTAGCATGTGAACTACAAACCACACTACAACAGTACAGTGCACCTACATGATTACATTATAACACACATACACAAAATGACAATGTCTCTCTTCTTCTCTCTTCCATCTTCAATTATGTGGGCTAGCCCACAGATTTATATGCAACAAATTATTAGTTTTGGTCTCTGCTTATGAATAATTGATCACTTCTCTGTTAGCTAGCCAGTGCTTGTGTTAAAAAATAAGTTATTGAAAAGCAGAAGCTCACAGCTTTTGTCAATTGCTTGTGGGAGTAGGTGTAGCTAGTGACTTTTCTGTGAGTAGGATGACTACAACAGTAGTGATTATGCTCAATAAAACATTAACCAGAAATAAAATTTGGTGAAAATAACGTAAGTATTAATGGTGGCATCACAAACATCAAGATCTGACCACCCTTCATAAAAAAATCTTTCAAAGAGAAACAAAGGCTGTCATGGCGTTTGAAGTCACAAGTATCGCCACTTTTGATGACGTTCTTCATACTCCAGGAGAGTACGAAGAGATGATACGCCCAATAAGTAACATACAGTTTGACGTTTTCCTATATTGCATTCCGGTTAAAGTTTCCAGACCAAGTTTGGGAGATGACAAAAGAGGATACGAAGAATTGAAGCGACTTCTACATGGAGATATTTGGAGCCGCTGCGTGGTCGTACTAACTTACGCAGATGCCATTGTAATCAGGGGCCAAACGAAGCACAAGTCACTTGGTATTAGCAGACAGATTAAAAATGATTATAGTTCAACTATAAAGGGTTGGATATCTGCTATTAATGAGTTATTTGAAAATGGACCTTCCGTAGTAGCTGCGGGCAGCCCCCAGTGTGTGTCTCTTTTGAATGATAATGACTTGTGGCTATCAAAATTATTTTCAGCCATTCAGCATAAAACAGAAGAAATTCCAAGCAAGCTTCTACTGCTAAAGAATATTAATCGTATAAAAGAAACCTTTAGCAATAAGAAATCTATACTTCTAAATGGTGTACATCAGCAACCTATTATTATTGAAAAGTCAAGTAAAGGACAACAAAGGCTGCAAGCAATGGTGCCCGGACTAGGGGCCGCTGCAACAGCTGGACTAGTCGGCGCTACAGTAGGGGGACTTACTGGCGCTCTAGCTATCGGATTACCCTCGTTTGGCGTGTTTGCTGGTACTGGACTGACCCTGGGTGCACTCCTGGGTGCGACAATAGGTGCAGGTACTGTTGTCACTGTTCAAGGAGCTGCTAGTAGGGAAAGGAAGAAGTCACACACAGAGGGCTTAATGTAATTAATTTTTTTGAAATTATGCATAGTTATACACAGTGAACAAATGTGTCCATTTTTCCTTGATCTTCTTTATCCAATGTTCTAAAAATATACAATCAGCTAATTATTTATAGAACGCGATGATCACGTGAAAAATTAGTGATCAGATCCTATAATTTGACTTAAGCAGATGAAAAAAACATCAGATACCAAAGCAACATGTCTGATTACGTTGCTAGTGTGGGTGAGCTTATTCGACGTAGGACAGAAAATAAAGTTAATGCTATCATCGTGGGGAGGAATAAATCTGGAAAAACAACCCTGACGAGTGCGCTCTGTGGAGTTCCAGCACCTGAAGAAATAGATCCCACTTTAAAACTTTTATACAATCGTTCCACCGGATTGCTTCACAATAATATCACCGTGTGGGACGCCTGCGGGATGTTTGAAGGCAGTTTAGCGTGGAGGAGCGATGTAGCCATGAAAGTAATGAAAAAAATCAAGTCTTTAAAAGATGGTAAGAACAATGTGCTGATTTATACTATTCCTGTTAATGAAACAAGGTTTGTGGAAGACCCTGCTGCCAACTTGGACTTTTGCTGCATGAGAAGATTGACAGAAGAATTCGGCTCATCAGTCTGGGATAATGCTGTCATTGCATTTACCTTTGTAAATGAAGGTTTTCAAACATTTAAATCCAAACGAAGTGATAAGGGCGAAGAAGCTATTAAGCAAGCTTACATAACGTCAATTAAAAAACGTGAGAAGCGGGTCAGGGACTTTCTTCAGAAAGTACTCATTTCTGAAGAAAATGTTAAATCTTTACCAATTATTTGTGTAGGTCTCAAAAATGAGACCACTGCTCCTGTATTAGAACATAGCCCAGCAGGAGAGTCTTGGATTTTAAATGCCTGGAAAAATATCACTTATAAGTCACCTACTAGCAGTAAGCTCTTGTTGCTTAACTATTGCTTTGACTTACTTTTTAAAGGCCCCTATCTTTATGCCGATTCATTTTTTTCATTGATGAAGCTGCAAGGTGAAATATACCAGTCAAAAGCATGTGAGGTAGAGAATGTGAAACCATGCAGCGATATTGGTTTAGCTTATGCCTTTTTGCACTTTTTACAAGAGGTCTTTAATAATTATCACAACTTTAAACAGGAAGCTAGCATCAAAATGGTCAGTTCTGACGAGTCTTTTGCAAATATTAAGTTTTGGAGAGCATTAAATACTCATTTGAATATTCATGTAACTGGTGCTGATTCTTCTGGGAAAACTGCTCTAATAAACTCTATGCTTTACGGGAAATCCCACATTTCTGAATCCCCAGAAAACTATGGCACTTGGACTCTTGAGTATGGCAATGTTAGCTGTAGCTTTCAAGAAATTTCTTTGAAAACTTTGCACAGTGTCAATCTTGGCAATTCGAGCTTGCTCTTAGTTTGTATGATGCTTGATGATACAGAAGAAAATATGACTAGGACACTTAATCCCGTGGTAGATAAGAGGCCAAGCAACCTATTGATTGTCTTTACTTTTTCTGCTGTCAATCTGTCCGGGAAAACGTGGGATGAGTTAGTTCGGGACAAAACTCGAGCAATAAAGAGACTTCTCAAGCATCTTGGAATGGATGAAGCAGTTGTGGACTCCATACTTGTTAGTCCAGCAAGTTACCATAACAACCTTACTATCGCGGGTGATCATTCTGGCACTCACTGGATCATGAATGCTTGGTTGAACTCTATAGCCAGTGCTAAACTCACCAGTCAGGCGGCCATGGTTTACTTTGTCAATTACTATTTGTACACAAAGAAAGGATCTATTTCACTTGAGCATATAAACTCGTACAAAAAACATTTGATTAGAATTCTGATTGATATGATTCAGTCACACTGCACGAGTTATGACATAAAGTTTCCATAATTTTTATGTAACTAACTGAACCACCATTTAAGCATTGTGTTCTAATGTTTTTTCTGTTCTTTTAATTATTAACTATAAATCAAAAATTTCTGAATGCGGCGGGGCAATTCTTTATTAAGCTTGCGGTAGAGATGGGCGGTACTCGACTTCAATCTTTCGGCTGACCGTCGCAAAGGTTCGTAATGGACGATAGAGACGCTGCAAGCGCTGGAGCATCGCCTCGGGAGGCAGAATCAAACTGTATTAAAGAAATCAAAGTGTGTATCACCGGTCACACTGGCGAAGGGAAAAGTCAGCTTTGCAACTCGCTGGTCGGGAGTAACAAATTTGTAGTTAGTGATGACTTAGACCCTGAAACTCAGGAGGTGGAATTTCATGAATTCGAATGGGAACATGAAGGTTCCAAGCTGAAACTTAAAGTTTACGACACACCTGGGTTATTCGATGGTAATGACTCAGAGAAGTACTTCCCAGAACATAAAAACACTTCATAACTCAGTTTTTATGTTTTTACTTCTAGCAACATTTGTCTGTGTCACTGTTTTTTTTTGTGTGTGTGCATTTTAAGCATTTATCAGCCTCATATCCGGGGATTCCACCAAAATATCCAGGAAAAATAGGACCAATATCCAGGGTAGTCTTCCTTGGGGGTTGGTAAGTCTGTCTTTTGTGTATCTGGGCAAATCTGAAAACACCTCTCCATCCCCCTCAACAGCTCATCCAACTCCCCCTGATCAAAACCAACACATTCACCACTCAATTTATTCCTCTGCTCCTCCTCTTCTTCAACCACAACATCCAACCTCCCAATACTCCCACTCTCCCGATACTTCTTCAAACAATTTACATGTACCACCTTCCAATGTTTCCTTGCACCCTCCTTACCAATTTTATAATTCACCTCGCCAACCCGTTCCAAAACTAGATAAGGCCCCTCCCAAGAGTCTGCTAGCTTGCAACTGAGACCTGGGATTCGGTACAACACCTTTGATTCAACTACAAGCTCCCTCAGCTTTGACCCCCTGTTCATCAATGAGAACCTGCTTTCGTTCCCCTTAGCCATATTCAAGCCGCACAATCCCTCATCAACTCCAAACGTTCAGCCATATTGTTCACCCACTCAAACACTCCCAACTTTCTACCTTCACCTCCATCCTCACACAGCCCATGGTAACCTACTGAAAAAACCTTGCAAGATCTTTCAAGGTCTTGCTTGACTTCTCAGAAATTCCTTGCAAGTATCTTGCAAGAATATTCCTGCAAGATTCTTGTCAGATTATTGTAAGAATCTTGCATGATCTTATAAGAATTAGATGACAAATACTGACTAAGATATGCATGAATATTCTTGCAAGGTTCTTTGAAGGATTCTTACAAGAATCTTTAAAGATCTTACATGCATTTTAAGTCGGATATTAGCAAGAAATCGTAGGAGTATTCTTGCATGATTCTTGCAAGAAATCATGCATGATTCTTGCAAGGCTCTTGATAAGAAATCATGCAAGATCATGCAAGATTTACAAAAAAATACAACACAGAAACCACACCTACAAGTCACACGAAAGGCTGCAAAGTTCCTGCTCTGCCACACAGCTCATGCCATACGCACACACATACAACTCTCATTAGTATGTGAACTACAAACCACACTACAACAGTACAGTGCACCTACATGATTACATTATAACACACACACACAAAATGACAATGTCTCTCTTCTTCTCTCTTCCATCTTCAATTATGTGGGCTAGCCCACAGACTTGTATGCAACAAATTATTAGTTTTGGTCTCTGCTTATGAATAATTGATCACTTCTCTGTTAGCTAGCCAGTGCTTGTGTTAGAAAAATAAGTTATTGAAAAGCAGAAGGGGCTCACAGCTTTTGTCAATTGCTTGTGGCAGTAGGTGTAGCTAGTGACTTTTCTGTGAGTAGGATGACTACAACAGTAGTGATTATGCTCAATAAAAACATTAACCAGAATAAAATTTGGTGAAAATCACGTAAGTATTATTGGTGGCATCACAAACATCAAGATCTGACCACCCTTCATAAAAACTAGATTGAATCTTTCAAAGAGAAACAAAGGCTGTCATAGCTCAGTGTGAGCACTGGTGGCCAAAGCCAGGGGTCCTGGGTTTTATTCCCTGAGTTTTGCAGCTTGAATGAATCAGTGAATTTGACCTTTTACCGGTTGCATAAACAATCATGAAGGTGAAAAAAGATATAAAAATGATAATAATTCTATAATTTCATCTAGTTTATAATGTTCAGGGACCAAAGATACAAAATCCTTGGACTGTCCAGGAGAGTGGAGTCTCTAGTACGAGCAAAAAAAAAACAAAACAAAAAAAAATCCTAGAGCAGGAGAATTTGCAGTAAATTGTGTGTTGGCACCTGAAGTCCCATCTGGACATTCACTGTTTCAACACATGCACACACACACATACACACACACACATCCAGTTAGTGGCTGCTGGAGTTTTTTTTCTATTCAGTTAGTGGCTGCTGGAGTTCCTTTTCTATTTAGTTAGTGGCTGCTGGAGTTCCTTTTCTATTCAGTTAGTGGCTGTGGTAAGTTAATTCTATTCAGTTAGTGGTAAGTTAACATGATATTTGTCATTGTTATAAGCCCTACCCAACAGTATTTACTTGAATATTCATTGTCCACTAGACTAACCGGGAAGGTAAGTCTGTCGTGGGTATGTTCAGTTGTGTGAAAGTATTGTGTGATACTAAGAACATCATAAAGAAAAAGTTTAAATGTGACTTGTTATTTGTTGCCTTTTTTTTTTTCAATTCAAACAGTTGCAAGGAATTGTTACTATGGCATTGAATGCCTTTACCGTATTATACATAATTTAAAAGCTCGACTTTTTTTAGTACAGTTCAGTTTTACAAAATTGCACTTACTGACAACTTCACAAAATCAACAAATTTTTCCCAGATCACGTGGGATAGCTTATGTTAAGTCAAGTCCACACATTCGCCAGATCGAGTTACTTTAAGGTTGAGCAAGTCAACAGTCTTGTGGCGACTTGTAGGACGTAATTGGAGGAAGAGACCTGAGACACACTAGCCCTATTTTATAGCAGTTAGTAGTACGCATTGAATTTCAGGATGGAAGAGAACGAAATTTATTTAGCTAAAATTCTAGTGTGTGGTTTTACCGGAGCTTTGCGAAGTTTCATTAGTAATGGTATACTTGGAGAACCTTTGCTGGATGAAACTAAAGAGATTTTAACTGTTAAAACTTGGAAAGATGACAGAAATGGTATGATTGTGTTGTATGTTTATCTTCCTTTATTAACATTAATTATTATTGTGGTCAACATTCGCGGATGGGGCGGGGCAATTCCTTTAAGCGTGTGTGGGAGAGGTGGGCGGTACTCAAGACTTCAATCTTTCTCAAAGCTTCGTAATGGACGATAAAGGCGCTGCATCAACCGCTGGAGAATCACCACTGCAGCCGGATTCTAACGGTATTAAAGAAATCAGAGTGTGTGTCTGTGGTCGCACTGGAGAAGGGAAAAGTCAGCTTTGCAACTCGCTTGTCGGGAGTAACGAATTTATAGTTAGTGATGGCTTAGATCCTGAAACTCAGGAGGTGGAATTTCATGAATTCGAATGGGAACATGAAGGTTCCAAGCTAAAACTTGAAGTCTACGACACGCCAGGGTTTTTCGATGGTAATGACGCAGACAAGTATTTGAATAACATTAAACAGAAATGCCCCTATCCACAAGTAATATTGTATTGCATTAGCTGCAGCAGTAACTCTGTTTCTCGGGACAAGTCAACTATCACAACTCTGGGTAAAGTCTTTGGTCCAGCTGTATTAGAGCACATTGTCCTCATCTCAACTCATGCTGATGTGCTTTCTCAAGGAAAGGAGGGAATAAATGAAGCAACATGGAGAGAGGAGTACAGCAAGAAAACTGGTGGTAGAAGAGATTCCTTGCGACGTACTTTGAAGAGTGCATTACAAGACAAGGAAGTACCTGTAATTTTTTCAGGTCTATCTGAAATGAAAAAAATTCGAGGGGACCAGCACAACAGACCCTGGCTAGCCCAAGTTCTTTATGAAATATTGAAACAAGTTGGTGAGCTATCTTCATTTAAGGCACTAATAGTAACCCACCCATATGTTGAATACACTGACTACCTTGAGGAGGTGCTTAAAACCAGTGACTCAAAACCACCACAAAGTAACAATGGGAATCAGTCCAATAAAGCTGTGGTAGGAGTGTCAGCAGTAGGGGGAGGAGCTACTGCAGTAATTGGAGCTGGAGTCTGTGCTACTATCGGAGCCTTGGCTATTGGAGCGCCTACTTTTGGAGTGGCAGCAGGAGCAGGGCTAGTCATTGGAGGGGTAATTGGAGGTAGCATCGGAGCAGTGGTAGGAGGTGCTGGAGCTAAGCTGGCTACATCATCTAAAGATAATTTCTCATAGTTTTTGACTGATAAGAGTGTGTTTGTATTACTTTACTATTATTCATTGTATTTTTTCTTGTATTTCAGTAAATAAAATTAAAGCACACTTAGGCTCAATTAATTACCCTGTGAGTAATGTAGCTAGGATATACATCTTCCAAACACTTTGAATAAGATTTGCTTTAACCTGCATTATGTAACAGATTTAAACAATATTCATGCAAAACTTGAAATAATGTGTTCAGTTTTGGGTCGACAAAAGATATTGAGAATAAAATGTTTATTATTCAAATACATTTCTCATAGCTGCTAATTTTGGTTAAAATCATACAATAAAGAGCTATACCCCCACCCCCCCCCCCTCCCCCATCCAGACCTATCCAGTAAAAATGGTCCAACATCTCTCTGTAACTACTTTATGGTCCAATGTGAGTAATGTAGCTAGGGTATCTATAGGAAAACAGACACTTCACTCAAAAATGAAAAATGAGTTATTATTATTTTTGAAAAGTACAAAAAAATTTCATTTAAATGGTCCTTAAATCATATTCTAAATTGCTTCCTAGGGCGAGTTATGAACGCCAGAAGAGGATAGCCAAAGTAAGCGTTATTGGAGAAAACGGCACTTTAAATTTTTTAGGTAAGTTTCCGTATTCTAAAGTTACCTCCGCATCACGTAGTAGTAGTAGTTTCGCGCGAACTGCCACTCGGTGCCCTGGGGCGCGGTATCTTGACAAAAATGTAAACAAGAAAAGTTTTGTGTTTTGCGAAGTTTATAGTAGTCGGCTGTAAGTGTTAGCTTGGAGTTCTAGTGTAAGCACAAGGAGTGGAGCCTCCTTTTGAAGCTGAGGCTTAACTGGGTCCACAAGATCTTCATCTAATCGTAAAATAGAAATTAAGTTCCAACCCACCTCAACTACACGACATCAGTATTTTAATCTATATCTCTACTATGGAACACATTCTTACCTATTGATCTCTCATTGTCCTTCACTTCTATTAAACATTCTCTCAAGCAAAAATTTTGGGATCTATTTATTGCACACTTTGATTCAGACATTTCCTGCACATTTTGTTGTTTATGTCCTTGCTCTAGATGTCACAGTCACTTTATTAATGTATCACTTCGTTCTCACACTTAGCTGTTTTATTATCATTTATATACCTTTTCTTTTCTTTTAGATAACTAGGCTGCTCTCTTGTACATAGAGTTTGTCCTTCATCCGCCCATTATGTCACATTTCATCTCTTTTAATTCTCTTTGTTATATAGTGGTTGTAAAGTTATAATAATAATAATAATAACCTTGCAAAAAAAAAAAAATCGGTAAGTATCCTACAGTCATTCTTAGCTAGTCTCTGTGCTATTTTCTCTAATGCACTACCCAAGTTATCCTTACCCAGTCTGTGTGCTTTAATTTATACTACCAATTTTAGTGTTGTAATACTACTTCCTGTTGTGACAACTACTTAACTAAGCACAATGTTAGATACTAATTTGAATTTAGTTTTAATACAGATAGTATAATTACAAGTTGAACAAAAACAATTCCAAAGTGAAAGATGAGTCTAGGACTAAAAGTGGTAGGTATTGAGGAATAAAAAGTTTATATGATGGCATTAAATAGAGTAATAATATGTTAAGTATAATACTCAATGTTTTGTGCATGTTCTTTTATTGTGACCAAATTCTTTACACAGGCTACAAATTCTTTACATAGGCTACAAATTATTTACATAGGCTACAAATTATTTACATAGGCTACAAATTCTTTACATAGGCTACAAATTATTTACATAGGCTACAAATTCTTTACATAGGCTACAAATTCTTTACATAGGCTACAAATTCTTTACACAGGCTACAAATTCTTTACATAGGCTACAAATTATTTACACAGGCTACAAATTCTTTACATAGGCTACAAATTATTTACATAAGCTACAAATTCTTTACATAGGCTACAAATTCTTTGTTTCTTTTGTGGTGGTGGACAAACTTCAGCATCACATACTTCAGTTGAGTTTGTACCCATTGTACTAAGAGGTGGAAGCAATGGACTGCAAGGCCTACTGGAGGGCAACAGGCAAGTCAAATATCTTTCCAAATCTGGACAGTATTATAGAGATACTGATTGACGTTCAAGGGACAATGACTTTGGAAGAACAATAAATGGAAGATCAGTAGAATTTGGAGCCCATGGATGCTTTAGGAGTGTCTCACTAGGCAATGCATCACCCACAGTATTGCTTGAAGAAGCAAGTTGTGACAAGGCATCATTGACCTCTTCGGTCAGTGTTGGAGTTTCGACCACAGTCCCATCACATCAGCTTCTTCTGTATCACACAAATTACTCTCTTCACTTTCCATTATATCAGTAATTTCAGGTTGATCATCGAGTTCAGCACCAGGGCTATGCAAACTTAAGCAATCTACAGAATTGATTTATTGTGAAAAAAAGTTTTATTTATAAAGATTTCTGTAAAAATAAGGGAGCTGCAGCTAGTTGTAAAAATAATCCTTTACTTACCTCTATCATCATCAGAATCATTATTTTCACTTGAATTGTCACTTTGTGGTACATCCTGTAAGGCCTCTGGGTCACCAGCACTAATTGTTGTATCAGTTGATAACATCAGCGACGTTCTTAGCAGCCAGATCAAAATCCATTTTTAAGAAACCATAGCTGCTTCGTTAATTGCCAAGTAACTAGGAATTACCTCGCAGGTAAGGGCAAAACCCGCGCTCCCCCGTTAATTTTACCGACGCCGTAAACTGAGAGATACTGAAAGGTTTTGTGAACTTCAGCAGTGCGCTGGCTTTGAAGATAACTGTATTGGGATCTGAAACTTGGTAGAAGTGTAAGTTAAGATCTATAAATACTGATACTAAAAAAAAAAAGAAAACACAAAACTTGACTTGAACCGCTTGGGTCTGTACCTTGAAATGATTTTGTGCTTGAAGTGGTCTGTTTTCCTACAGCCTGTCACAGATTTGTTTTAACCAACATTATGTAACAGATTTAAACAATGTTCATGCAAAGCTAGAAATAATGCGTTCAGTTTGGGTGACAAAAGATTTGAGAATAAAATGTTTATTATTCAAATACATTTCTCATAGCTGCTAATTTTGGTTAAAATCATACAATGGAGAGCTATACCCCCCCCCCCCCCCCCCCCCCCCCATCCAGGCCTATCCAGCAAAAATGGTCCAATAGCATCTCTCTGTAACTACTCTTTGGTGCCGGTGCAACCACTTTCCAGACCACTCACACTCACACTGGCAGAAGTGACTGTACAATATGCCTCCAGGATCTGAACTGACTGATGTCTCAATCCCCAACTCATCTAACTCCCACAATCATCAGTGAAGTTATAGTTAAAGTAAAGATTAAGTATAAGACATAACACAAAACCAAACACTATCAGCCAAGTCAGAACAGAAACTAGTACAATAACAACTGTTTAAGTAGCTAGCTAAACCACGCTTAATTTGGTGTGAACTACACACCTTTTGGTTTATAGTGTACTGTTAGTTCAGTGAGTGTTCTAGTCACTGTAGTAGTTAGTCACATTGTGTCTAGATAGACCAAGCTTTAGTAGTGACAGAAGTTCTGTCTGGTGCACTTAGTTCTTTGGTGATAGCTGCGTAGTTTGTCAAGATATCTGGTCCTTTGATTGTCATCTGATTAATCATTTTTATTCTGAATGCCTTACACCCGCTTACATGATGATTGGTTTAGTTGTTAGGTTTGATGTAATTACTTATTGATTGGTTAGTCATGGGAGAGAAAAAAGAGCAGCCAAGATGTGGTCCTCACAACTTCTATCCACTACAGTTACTGATGTGACCCTTACAACTTCACTAAAGAAACTGCCCTAATTTTCATCACCCCTTCTCCAAGATTCTCCATTCCTAACCCCCCCCCCCTCCCCACCCCACCACTTGGTCCTTTAGTATGGAATCCCTATTTTAGCTGTCACTTGTACTACCCAACTGAACTCATGCCTTAATACTTCCAGAAAATGAGCCAATTCTGAGTCAATTCTTCCAGGTTATTCAAATCATTCTTTAAATCCCACTCGGGCACTGCATTCAGCTAGCTGTCTCAAGCAGTAACCACATGGTCATGATTTCATCAATTGTGCTTCCCAGCTGTGCTAACTGCCAGGGTTGACTATGATAAGCTTGAAGAAACCTTTCAGTAGTAACTGCTCATACACAAGTCAATTCCAACAACGTGGCAATGATTTCATCCTCTCTCACAGTCAGGCTTGTGAGAGATAGGGGGAAGCCAATCTTACTTTAATAGATAATCAGTACTTCCTAAAGGAAATATATATGAAGTACATATGAAAGATAGAATATTGCAGCTGAAAAATGCTATCTAAGGTGTAGTTTGTGATAAAAGCATGAAATTTGGTACACAGGTCTTATATGAGCCAATGATCATTTGAGATTAGGAGCCGTCCCCATTTCTCAGTAGCCATAAACCCATTTAAAATAAAATATATATATATGTTCGTGCTTTCCTCAAACTAGTTGACTATTTTAAGCATGAATTTATCCCAAAAACCATTTTCAGATTTGGGCTTGTTGTGGATCCTCCCCACCATCACTCATATATTTACTATTATTTCTTTATTATAATTTTATCATTACTTATTTATTATTCTATATCATACTTACCTGTTCTTATATAATTATACCTTTAGGTGCGTCGATTCTTTCCAGACATTGGAACCATTCATTATATGAATTTTATAACTAATTCCAGATTGTGATACTTGAAATTCTAGTATGGATTTTTTTCCTGTAGAATAATGTGATATGTTACTAAATTGAAATCAGCAATATTATTAGCTACAATCATACTAGCTATCAAGTCTAATAACTCTTCAAATTGTCATACAGTGTACATATTAGATAATGAATATGTCATATGTTGTTGAACTATATAATTACAGGAGAGAAAATCTCTAATAACAGAAACAAATACTTCAAAGACTCCGTCAAGAAATTTGATACACTGTCTAGACATGGTATGTATAATATAAAAAATAGACATAAAGTTATTAGTTATTTTTATGGAATAAAACGTGGACACATTATTATTGTAACAAATAAATACTAGTTGTATTTATATTTTTAATATAGGCTTTCTATGATGTCTTTATTTGTCCTTTGTTTTTAAATTGTATAATTTTAAACAGAACAAAGACAATAAAATAGCTTCACGATTTCTTTCTAAGCTTTCTTCAACTCATTAAATCTATTCCCTATCTTTCAAAGGCTTTTTTAACAATACAGAATTAAAATTTGATTCAGGCTATAAAAATGCAAAACAGTCAAAATTGTAATTATAATATATCTGAACTAGCTTACTAATAGTAAAATATAACAACTGCTCCTTTTGTATTGATATTCAATCTGACTTAAGTATTTCTATCTTCTAAACTGCACAGAATCTAATGTAGTATAAGGATGAGAAATATTCAGGGGCCTAGATCCCCATTCATTGGATCCCCAGTTCCTACCCTCCCCTTCTCAATTCCTATTTCAGTACATTGATCACTTTATTTATATGAATTTTATAATTAATGCAATAATCAGGTTGTGATACAAAACCCTAGAATGCATTTTTTTCTATAGGACAAAGTGATATGTTGCTAAATTTAAATTATCACTCAAATTTTACCATGATATTATTATTTGACCATGATATTGTTTATCAAATTGAATTAGTAATCTTATTAGACATCTTATTAAAATTAGATAAAAAGAAAGCAACATATAGGACTCGTAAAGTAAACAATCGTTTTATACAATCATCAAAAAATGAATGGCTTAAAGCAGGTAAGTAATCGTATAAGTTGCTATTTATTGAATAATGCTACTTAATGATATCATACACAGCTACAATCACACTAGCCATCATGCCTAATAATTCTTCAAATTGTCATAAAGTGTACATGTTTGATAATTAAGCTGTCATATGTTGCTGAATTTTATAATTACAGGAAAGAAAATCTCTAATAAAAGAAACAAATACTTCAAAGATTCCTTCAAGAAATATGATGCACCCTCCGGGCAAGGTATGTATATAGAAGTTATTAATTATATACAATGTAAACACATACTATTATAACAAAAAATACTGTTTGTAATTATATTCTTTAAATAAAGGCTTTCTATGTATTCTTTATTTGTCCTTTGTTTTTAAATTGTATAATTTTAAACAGAACAAAAACAATAATAATAGCTTCACAATTTCAGTATACATACAGAATTGTAGTGTTTATTTGCTGGGTTGTTGTCATAGCTCAGCGGCAGAGCACTTGTGCGTTAAGCAAGCGGTCTTGGGTTCGATGCCCTGTGGCGGCCTAATAACTTGAATTCTGTATTGTTAAAAAAAATATGTATAAGTGAGAGAATATGTCTAATTATATAGAGAATCTTTAAAACTACTTGTTTAAGGTTTGATATGACTTTGTTCCCATTAAATTAACAATAGTGACTGTTAACTACTTCTTATACTCAATTTACTGTCATACATGACAAACTTCAGATCTAAAGCCTATATCTCCAGCTCCATTACTGGCACAAAGTGAAGAAACACTAGACAATTATTAATGAAGCTCGAGATAAGAGTCTGAGCATTGCAGTAATTATAGCAGCAATACTGATGAGTTTTGGAATTGTTAGTCTCACTACTATTATTATCATTGCTGTGGTAATCCATCACAAAAACATCAGACAGAAAAAATCCAACAGGAACGTAGAAACCGGACTGAGTAATAGAACTCACTTACATAAGTTAAGAAAAGCAAGACAAGGTCTTAGTGGAGTCCGTCTTACAACTGCAAGGTGAAATCAAATTTCATTAATCAATTGTAGTAATACTTTGTTGATGCAGTGGCTTAGGTGTATCCCAATTATCCCATATGTTTATTCCACTGCTTTAGTGTACATATGAAATTTATTATCAAAAACCCGTAAGAAATTAACCGATTCACATAGTTCTTTGGCTAATGATTTACTTACTCCATTATTATATCCAATTATTCATTACTTAAATAGTCATTTTGGACATACCCTGGATTCATTAGACAATTAAGAGCCTCTTTAGCTACATTTTTGACTGATGTTGTGCAGCTTGTCTTTTTTGTTTTTTGTTTTTCCCCTCACTCTATATTGTTATCTCAGTCACATTACAATAATGTTAAATTTCCTGTAATAGCCATAATCAACAAAAGTACTTAAAGTAATCTTAGGTATCTCCTGAATTAAAAAAAAAAGTTTATTAGGCCAATTCATCTTTACTTTCATTATGAACTTAATAATTGAAGCTAAACAATTCTTATAGATCTAAATCTGCAACTCCAGTCCCAGTTACAAAAAATGTAGGGAATAATATGACAAATGTAGTAATAGTACCACATGTCAGTAGAAACTTGGAATCAGGAATTGTAAGTCTCAATACCAACAATGTGTTTTGCAAAGGAAACTTGGAATCCGGAATTGTAAATTTCAATGACAACATCGTGCCTGGAAATGGAATCTTAGAATATGGATTAATAAATGATAACACCAACAATGTGCCTGGAGCTATTTGCCGAATTGCTAGCTTGCCAGAGTTGACCCTACCAATTGAGTTCACTAAAATACAGAATTCTACTTCAAGTCCAATTTTAAATACATTCAATATGACCAGCCAAATTGTGGATCCTAAACCTGAAGCTATGCAACCATCCTATAGCCATCTATTTAGTGGGAGACACCTCAACACCATGATAAAAGTGTCTACTACTACAGACCTGCCTCAGGAGGATCATCAAGCCATTGCACCTAGACTCATTTATGTTAAGCCTGTTCAAACACCAAAACAATGATCAAGTGTTAGTATGATTATTAAATTGTAAAAGTTGTATTCATGTAGTAGTGTGGGTAGATAAGTAGCATAATGAGCGGAAATTTTTTCCACATAAAGCATATTATTTTCAATTCTGAATCTTAAGATTTTGAGTCTTTTCACAGGTATTACATAAAATATCTTAGAGAGATGCCTGCTAGATAAACACATAATAGTTTCATTCGTATTCTCAAATTATACATTGAGGTTTTTTTCAACCAATATTGTTTGATTTCTCACTTTTAGTGTTTGCTTTATTTGTTTTATCACACACTAACGTAATCAGTACTTATCGCAGTGTAACTGCAGTATTGTATGATCAGTTATAAGTGCAGTAGAATTGATCACACTATTTTATGTGTTTGGCATGGGATTAATTTAATTTTCATACCAAATTTTATCTTCTATAATCACAAGTCCACATGCTCCAGGTTTACATAATAACTGGTGGCTTTGAAATAAAATAAAAAATCAAAGTGGCATGACCCCCCCCCCCCCCCCCCCCCCTCAGTGTCATGATGAATCATGATAGAGTCATGGATAAGATGTTAGTCACACTTCACACAAACACTATGTGCTGTTATTGTTGTAATTCATTGTATTTAAGAGTCTACATTCCCAGTAAGTCTTGGACTAAAGTTTTTAAATTACACATGACCATCACATCCTGCATTGTCTCTTGTCTTTTTCTTCCTTGGATTTTAATAAGTTCTCCGAATCAGCTGTTTACAGCACTTACTAACTGCCACTCCATCTATTTGATTTCATCAACTGTTAAACTATTCCCAAAATATGGGAAGAATTTGAGGATATGACAGACGAAGTGTAGATAACTTCCTAAGTTAATGATTAACATTGAGGTTACCTATATAACTATAACAAAAAGTATGCAAACATTGATGACGACAAAATAAAATGGTAATGAGGTATATTGCAGTCTATGCGAAACTTTGGATTAACACCATAACTCCCAGTAACTTAACTTCATAACTCCCAATAAATTAACATCACACACTGATGTAACATGTTGTTCTGGACAAAACTATATGCAAATTCGAGCTTATTTTCTTTCTGGGATACTCAGGGACTAATCCAGGGATGAATAATGTGACATGTCCCCCCCCCCCATCACCATCCCACCTCTTGCCTTAAATATTAACAATCTTCATTGTTGTATTCCTAATGAATATACATTAATTTGAAATTAGTTCTTGTAAATTTGCATGATATTCGTAAATATTACTGTGGGTGTGGCCACACGGAATTCAGAACAATATGAACCTTTATGTGTCATTGTGTTATTTGATTTATAAGCAGTGTGTGAATGCATAGCTGTAAATGTAATTATTCTGCGAGTAGTGCCTCGGATTTCCGGTTGACCAGTATTTCATATTATATGTGCATATGCTGGCATCGGCCTATATAAAGCCAGTCACGCATGCGTCTCATCAGTTCTCAAATCTACAATTAGGTTTAAAACCCTAAAGTCAATAGAGAGGGAATTCTGGTGGCAGTGCCTGTGCGTTGCTGGGACTCTGTTCGTGCTGTGACCATCCAGGCGGCGCACATCATCCTATCCACAATTATATATTGTAATATCAGAATCAGTATTAACTTGACTGTTCAACCATTGTAAGTAAAGCATGTGCAAAATTGGGTCTGATCACAACAATCTATGAATTGTGGCACTGAAAATTAAAATCAACCCCTGCAAATGGGTTCTAGATCATCAACACTTCTACTCCTCACATACCAACGATTATTTTTGTCTACGTCTTGAGGCTAGCCATAATCAAACACTTAGTTGACAGAGTTAATAATAAAAAAACAAACAACAGAAATCTATATAGCATCTTTGAAATGGCTGACCAACAGAATTAAAGTTTTAATATAAAGGACACCTAATCGACATTGATATCACTACCTCTGATAGTGCATGACACTGGCTGGGGTATCTTATAAAGTAAGTATATACAATGTAATTTGAAGAAAAAAATACTTTGTCAAATCAGCAGCAATAGATAACACAAATGTTAAAAAATTCATGAATTTACGAATCATTTTTGTTTACGTTATTCAATTCATATGTTTCTCTCATGCTAGATTTTCTCTTTTTCCGAAGCTTCATATATCCCCATATGACTGTTGTGACTACAGAAATTGCTGTTAGAATACTGACCACAAAGCGACTGATGTATAAACCATTATCATCACAAGAAAATAAAGTTTTATTCTCAGGTATAGAACAGTTGAAACTGCAGTCCAATGGCTGTCTGTTGTCAGATAATAAATGAGCTGGTAACCCGACAATAAATAATATACCAATGCAGCAGCCCATTTTACATTTAATAGCTCCTTTAGGTGCTTGACTTAATTGACATGCAATGCTGATCCAGCCTAGAGATGTTGCTATACTAAAGAAGGACCAACTCAGATCTTGGTTAGAGTCTGAACAGTCTATGTCAGTGTGAGAAATGGCAGTCACAATAGAATATATCAAGTCAATTTTTATAAGAATTGTAGTAGCTCTTAGCATACAATAGATCTCCTTGCAGCCATCATCACATTTTTCACTCTCTAATATAGGTAAAATGTGTATTATGGTCAATGCAGTCCCCAATATTGCTTGTTTAGCTACCTCTATGTCCATTTTGCTTGTATCTGAACAATCCTTAGTGTTAATGCAATAGTGCAATACGAAGTAGTCAATGTTATCTCCAAAGTAGTACAAAATAGCCACCAATAGCTGTAGCATGAATTTCATTTTTTTGGTTACTACCTGCTCAGCGAAGTATTCCAGATTAAGCTTCACCATTTTCTGTATGAAGCTTTTAGCCGGTCTATTTTCCATCATACACAGACAGATTATCGGTACTAAAATAATAGCAAGGCAAAAAACGGCGAAATAAATTAGAGATCCAAGGATAGCATAACTTATCTCGATGTGATTTCTAATTAGACCAAGCAGATCTCTAATTCCATTATCCAATACAGTAATCAACAAAACTATTAGGAGCATAGCTTCAAATCTCAGACTTTCCTGCAAAATTCAAAGTAAAACGATGCTATAGAAGCCAACTTCTGATTCTAAATACTCTTACCATAATCTAAAGTTACTCTTATAGTTCAGTTTGGTAACGCCCACTATTCACAGTCGTGCAATGGCTGATTTCACCTTTGACCTTAAACTTGCACACCTACTCACCTCACCTGACCGCCACAGTCACTAGAGAGTATGGCGTAAACAGACCTTGTACCTACTGCTTCTCGGGAACAACCTGAACATTGAACCATAGCGTCTTATTCGGAGTCTTGGTGCGGTAAGTGGTGACTTGAATTCTACAGCAGGTATGGATTATACGCTGAGTCAGCAGAACGGGTGTTTAGAGGTTATGCGTTTACGTCATCGCGCGGTAGCAACCGTTGCTAACCGCCATTTTGAGAGGCAAAAGGAGGTTCCCGCGAACAGCTGATTAGCTTATGGAAGCCATATCAGAGTATTTCACCGGCCTTTCTAAAGCTCGTTATGCAGCCAAAGTCACTGCAATGGGATTAACTTCTGACCCTTATGTCATGCCAAGTGAATCTTGGGTAGCCCAGCCGAATAAAGTCCCTGATGTATCATGGAGTGATATGTTCCTGTATCTTATACAAACTCCTAGTGCTTATACTAAAGAGGAACTTCAGGTATTTTGAATAAAGGATTGAGAATTGCTAATGCTATTGTTGTTCAGGCTTGGAAAGCCATGGTAGGAGGTGATTGCTTCATGAAGGCAGGTTGGGTTCATGACATGCGTGCTCATGTATTCAGTCATCAAAATGAAGAGAGAATTCTTGTGATGGGAAAAGTATATTTTATAGTTAGCTATATATTTTGCGTAATTTTTTTAATATAATTAGGTAAAGCACTCTCAAAGAATGACAGCAACTCCCCTTATACCATGGGTAGGATGCACACTTTCAGGATAAATTCTTTCAGCACACTGCACTTGCATGGCTGGGTAAGTAAAACATCTTTCTTAATTTTTCTACATAGATTTAATGTGCTATTAGCCTAGGCGAAGCTTGCAGCCATATTGCAGCTATATTGACAAGCTTGATCAGAGCTGCACAGATTCAGTCTCAGTCTGGAGTAACAGCATGTACATCACAAAAATGCAGTTGGCTTCCTATGTCTAGGGATGTAAGTTATCTCAAATACTGTTAGTGGACAGAAACATTTCAAATTAATGAAATGCTGTAGGTATCTCATGCCGATGTGCATGACATAGATTTTACTCACCATCTTCTAGAAAAGAAAAAAAATGATCGCCCTGCACGGAAACATCGACGAGTTGAACCTCCTTCAGAGACAGAGATTTCAAATTTTTATGAAGTTCTTAATTCTTGTGAGAAAAAGCCTGCTATACTGAAAATAACACCACCTTATTCTAAACAGTTTATACCATCATCTAATACTGAGACACTACCTGGTCCTATCTCCGAACTATATGATCCTGACACACTGCAACTTAACTATGTTGATTTGCTCACTAAGTGTGAGGAAATAGGAAAGAATATTAAGGTAATTTAATACTACTACAATATTACTTATGTTAGTTATAGTTCTTTATTTCATCTTAGATTACTGCTGCACAAAGTCTTATGTTGGAAAAATGTACTCGTGACCAATCAAGATGTAAACTGTGGCACATACACAGAGAAGGTCGCATTACAGCTTCAAATGTCAAAGCAGTGATAGCAACCAATCCATCAATGCCTGCTCAAAGCCTGATAAAGCGAATATGTTATCCACAAGCCTTTAAATTTTCTACTGAAAGTACAAGGTAACTGACTATTTTGCAGATTGAGATAAAAGTTTATCTATGATGCATTTTGCAGGTGGGGATGCAAACATGAAAAAACTGCTTTGGAAAATTATTATAAACAACAGAGTAGTATTCATATTAATTGTATTGTAGAGAAAGCTGGTTTGTTTGTAAGCACAGAAAAACCTTTTATTGGTGCTTCTCCTGACAGCATTGTGACTTGTGATTGCTGCGGTAAGGGTATTGTTGAAATAAAATGCCCATTTTGTTTCAAGGCTGGACTTCCCGAAGATGACTCTCAAAGTTTTTGCATGCTGAAGAATGATGGTATGTTAATGAAAGATTATATGTAACTAACTGAATTATGTTCTGTTCTTTAATTATAGCTGGAATGTGGGAACTTAGAAAGGACCATGCATACTACTACCAAGTGCAAACACAATTGAATGTCTGTGAATATGGAGATTTTGTTGTTTGGACCGAAAAAGAGACTATTATCGAAAGAATTCAAATCGATCGTAATTTTCATGCAAGTAACCTGATCGAAATAGAACATTTTTTTCTTTACAGTGTACTTCCAGAAGTCGTTGGTAAATGGATCACTAGGAAGAATGTTGCTGGAGAAGATGGTATTGTAACTACAGACCTCAAGGAAACTATATTACCAACAACATCACAGTATGAGGATGACAACAAAAATTGGTGTTTTTGTGGACAGCCGAGTTATGGTGAAATGATAATGTGTGAGTCTGATCGATGTGCAATAGAATGGTTTCACTTTGACTGTATGAGAATTCGTGCCCCACCTAAAGGAAAGTGGTACTGCCCTTCATGTAGAAGGCCTAGTAAAAAAAAGAAAAAATCTAACTCTTAATAATCATTACTTTTATTACTTTATTTTATTTACCTGTAGTTCTATTAATAAAATACACTTTATAAGGAACATTTATTAATGAGCATTAATGTTAATTAGTAATTTACAGTATAAATCAGTCCTGTGGTACTACAGAAGGACACAGGTTAACCAGTGAGCAGCAAACTCTTACAATTTTGTCTATGCTAGCCTGCTGCTCATCCTTGTCGGCAATCATGCTTATAGGTAAAGTATGTTGCAAAATAGTATACTTTTGCTTTAGTACACCAATTAACCGTTCCACATGTATTCGTACCATGGACAGTTCTCTGCTCCAGTCCACCTCCACTTTTTCTAACTGTTTCTTTCCTTTTGTAAAGGGTGGAATCTTAATTTCTGCAAGAGCCATATGAGCATATTCATCACATCTGAATCCTCTGTCAGCAATAATTGTATCACCAGGCAATAAGTAATCAATAAGACTAGATCTTTCCACAATTTCTTTATCTGACATTCGTCCTCCAGCGCACTGAGAAACATACGATATGGTGCCCTGGGGAGTTATTCCAATTAAAAACTTGATAGTAGAGTGGTGTTTATAGTTCGACCAAACTTGAGCACGAGCAAGAAGATCAGAAGGTTGCTCAATAAAAATTTCTGTGCAATCAATAATAACACATGCCTTCTTAAAAAATTTTCTGAAACTGGTTGGTAGAGTTTCACGAAGTGTTTCCCTGTCTGGCCATTTAATTAAATGAGTAAGTCGAGCATTCATAATATCTAAAATCTTATGAAAATTATGTGAAACAGTACTTTGATGAACACCAAAGCGAAAAGCAATATCCTCATCCATGAGATTAAGGCGAAGTTTCATAAGGAACATCACAATACATTCAAAAACACTCAATTTACTATTTGGCATAGGGGGTAAAGCAGGTGAAACAAGGGTAATGACTGCACTAAATACTCGCCAACACGACAGCCCAGTATAAAATTTAACTAAATCATCTTTCTTTTGAAATGCTTCCAGCGAAATAGTATTAGTAGAATTATCTTCCTTTGCTTGAATTAGATCTTGCCGGAGAATCATATTGTCATGCTGTAAAGACTTAATTAATTTTTCACGATCATCAATCATAACTCCAGTTAATTCTGTTTGACATGCAATGCCAGGTACAGAGTCATCATCATAGGATAAATTTGATTCTTTTGAGGAAGTAGAGGCAGCTGATTTATTTCTTTCCTTTAGACGTTGATATCTTCTGGATGCTTGACAGCTTTCACTGGATTCATATCCCATATTTACTGATGGAGCCCAATCAGGATTGTTTAAGTCGTAAACTGTTGAGGGCTTACCAGAAATAAAATGAATTGAACAGACCCGAGCACCTGGTCCTGGACACCATGCTTTTCTGTTAATCTTACTGATCCAAGCAGAACGACGTGCAATTGAAATTTCCCGAGTTTTGTCTCCTTGGCATTCAATCACCTGCAAGACATTTTAAGGATCACAAAGATATTCCTGCTTGCTCTTATTACAGTAGTATAACTTATAACACCATATGACTGACTAGAACACCATATGACTGACTACAACACCATAGGACTGGCTACAACACCATAGGACTCACTAAAACAGCATATGACTGACTACTGCAACATATGACTGACTACAACATCATATAAGTGACTACAACTGTAGCTAAGTTCACAATCAAATTTTAGCTGCTAGCTAGCAATAATGGCTTATGAACAACATACTTTAGGAACTTGGTAGAAAGAAACTCCTTTATCTCTGCCTTGCCTATTAGTGCAGCCAACCACGCAGCAAGAATGGACCATTTTTACGATTTTGAATGCTACAGTCCAATAGACCAAGGCGCGCCTGCCTCTCAAAATGGCGGACACGTAATTGATGACGTCAAACGCATAGCCTCTA